>TARA_R110000796_G_scaffold2159_8_pt1 | contig 11736 bp, 7 predicted proteins | sample TARA_R110000796 | Tara Oceans TARA_R110000796 (sample SAMEA4397815) | marine metagenome | biome: Polar Biome; feature: [SRF] surface water layer (ENVO:00010504); material: water (ENVO:00002006), including particulate matter (ENVO:01000060) such as... | depth 5 m | reverse complement strand
CTCTTGTTAAGTGTTGGCGCCACAGGTTCTGACTCATTTTTCATCACTCACCCCTTCTATCATGTGTCCAGACTCTAAGGCAATGTTGTTAAATAGTTCTAATCTCTGAAAGCCTTTTACCATAATACCGATAGGATCATCCTCTTTTACCAGCTCGCTATACCAAGCCTTAGCTTCATTCGTATGATTAGGGATACAAGAAACTGCTAGCTTTAGTTGTTCAGGGGTAATGGCCGAGGTATGTTTAATATTGGGTACTATATAGTTAAAGCAACTTTGAAAACCACTACGAAATCTCTCTTGACCTCTATGGTGGCGCCTAGCACAATCTGATAACACTACGGCATGAATTGAACTGTATTCAGAAAGAAGCCCCTCATCCTCAATCTTTACTCTATAATCATCCATCCAGTCTAACTCCAGCATTGAGAATAAAACGATATTTATATCTCCATTCTCTGCTGATTCATTAAACTTGTCTTTGCACTCACCAAGGAATTTCTTAAAATTTAGTAACTTATTTGGATCTACATTAAGGTCATTTCCCATAGTTTCAGACATATAACGTTCTGTTTCTTTACCTTTATTTAGGTCTTCATACATATAAGGTGCGTGCAAGGTAAATTTCTTAGATTGATCGTAACTTAGGTCGGGGCACTTAACTTCGATATTTATTCTTTGTCCGCCAGACAAGAACGACACATCAATATCTTTGTCATTCTTATTTCCACGGGGCAAGAGTATTCCATCGGGGTATTGTTCAGCATAGTATCGCGCTACCGCCAGTTCAGACGCTCCCCTATAAAAATCTTTATCACATGCTGACTTTAGTCTGAATTGAATACCTTTAAGCTCTATGGGAGTTGCATAAGGCTTAATCACATCAATAGAGCGTTTTATCCATTCATCCATTTTTTTCTCGCCTCCTTTAACTCTATTTACATTTCGATAACTGAAAGACGCTTAACGACTTACCAAAGGGCTTTCGCAGTAAATACAACTACCTTAACTTATTGATAAATATCATCTTACATTTTCTATATCGTTGATGTAAAGCAATAAATTATTCGCAAAGCCTCAAAAAACCTACATAGACAAGCCAAGTGTTTACAGAACAGCCAGAGAGGTTTATTTACTACGATATCAATTAGTTAAATTAAATATCATAGTTAATACTTACTACCTTAGACTTACTTATTGGGATGTTTGATAAAAATTAAGCCAAAACGCATTATAACTTTATATAAAACCAGCTCATTAGGTTAGTTAATCTAGGCAATAATAATGATCTATTTAGAAGAGCAATATCAATTAGCTTTTGTATGGGAAACGAAGGTAAGCACAGTTAAATAATTCTTTGGTTCTAACCAACTTTGGGGCAAAAACGAGTTAGTTTTCTTGACTTGGAAATGGACCGGTTCAACATTTAAATTGAGGGCGTTGAAAAAAATAGCGTGAGTCCTGACATGGATGTCAGGCTAGCTTTCGGGGTACAGGATGTACCATCGGAAGCGTTAGCATTTTCGAATAAGTCCGAGGCGGACTAAAAATAAAGTTAAAAGCTGGATCTACCCCATGGCGACCTTTTCGCTGTTTGAAAATGTTGCGGGGCGGCTGGGTGATCCAAGAGGGAATAGCCGTTGATTTCCTCTTGGTCTGGTGTGGGTGAAGCGCCACGACGTTAGTGGCCGTAGGCTATACCTTAAATACACTTTCAGCCAAAAACGCTTTAAAACAAGCTCAAATCACATAGCCTGTAACTAATAACCCAGTATAATTTTTGAATAAAATACACTCAAATATTACCGAGTAACGGCTATGGCCTAATACAAATTCAACCATTGTTTGCCTAATCGATATAACTACTTATACACCGGATAAAGCATAAAAAAACAGGCCATTTAGGCCTGTTTAGATTAATCACCCACCAAATATCACTTAGTAAGCAACGCTAATACGTTGATTAACATGCTTAGCATTTTCGGCTTCATCGAGCATGGCTTTGGCGTAATCTGCTACTGATACTCGGCTTTGCCCTTGTGCATCGGTAAAAAATGAATCGCCGCCTAAACGGTACGGGCCTTCTGACTCGCCAGGGAAGATAATCGCTGCAGGGCTAACGTAAGTCCACTCGATAGCAGAATCTGTATCACGGAACACGGCTAGTGCTTCACCTTGGGCGATGGCTTCGGCTTTATAATCTTCAGGAAACTCTGGTGTTGATACTAACGTCACGCCTGGTGCGACTTCTAAGCTACCTGCACCGCCAACCCACAACAAACGCGGTGCGCCTGCTTTAGGCAAGTGTTGCAATAATTGCTTAGCGGTTTGAGCCACTACGTTATGGGTTTGTGCGGCGCGGCCACCGATTGACGCTATAACAACATCAACGTCGGCAAATGCGCTAGCTATGGCATCGCTTGTCATAGTGGTTAAATCAAGCGTACGTACGGCCACATCTTGAGTGACTTTGCTGGCGTCGCGCACTACGGCAACCACTTCATGGCCTCTGCTTATCGCTTGTTGCATGATGGTGCCACCAATCCAACCTGTTGCGCCTAATACTGCTAATTTCATTTTGTGTCTCGCTCTATTAATTATCAATGGAGCTAGTTTAGTGGGTAATTTTTTGGAGATAAATATCGATTATTGCGCTTAATTGTTTCATATTGGGATACAAAAAAGATTAACCCCTATTTTTTAGACCATAAAAGCAACCTAAACAGATATGACAATAAAGTCGATGCCGATAACGCCTGCTGATTAGAGCATTAATATGTCGGTGAGTAGTAGAGAGTGATATTTCACCATAGGATAAAATAATGGACAAAATTACAGCCATTCGCAGCTTTGTCGAAGTCGCAAGCTGCAGCAGCTTTACGTTGGCAGCAGAGCAATTGGGTTTAAGCCGCTTACAGGTTTCACGGCATATTAAAGAAGTGGAGCAATGGTTATGTTTACGCTTATTACATCGTACTACCCGTCAAGTCAGCTTAACTTTGCAAGGCGAAGAAGCGCTTAATTACTGCCAACGCATTTTAAGTGAAGTCACGGCAATGGAAGGTCGTGCTAATAGCCATAATACTGAACTGGTTGGCAGTATCCGGATCGCCTCACCTATTGGGCTTGGGCAACACAAACTGTATGACGTAGTTGAGGCTTTTTGCCAGCAACATCCTCAAGTTAATATTCAGCTGTTATTGTCTGACAATGTATCGCAATTGGTTAATGACAGAGTTGATATTGCGCTGCGCTATACCCACCAGCCAGATGAAAGCTTAATTGCTAGACGCTTAATGCATATCGACAGTGTCATTTGCGCATCACCTGACTATCTCGCTAAACATTCAGCCATATTGTCAGCCAACGACTTATTGCAACACAGCTGTTTACGCCACTCGAGCCAACCACGTTGGGAGATAATCGATGAGTCTCGAACCTGTTTACTTGATGTGAGCGGTAATTTACAGGCAAATGACATGGGCGTATTGATCAATGCGGCATTACGTGGCAACGGCATTGTGTGCTTGCCGACTGATTTAGCTAACCACTATCTTGAACAAGGTGAATTGCTTGAAGTGCTGCCCAACATCACTGCGCCGGGTAAAACGTTGTGGGCGGTTTATTTGTCGCGTAGTTATCAGCAAACCGTCGTCAGAGCCTTTATCGACTTTACCGCTAATGCTTGGCAGCAAGACATTAAAAAATGGCAAGCAAGCTAGAGTGACGGAATGAATGATTGAATGACTAATCGCTACTAAGTACTTTCCTATTTAGTACTCTCGACTCAGTACTTTCTATTCAAGAAGCAATATTCTATGAGCCTTGATGGAACCGTCCTAATGAATAAGCCCTAATGAATAGTCCCTAATGAATAGTCCCTAACGAATAATATCCAGCAATAGTTGTTGTAATTGTTGTGGTTGATCAAGGCTGGCATCGTGGCCGCAATCATCTATTTTATGTAATTGTGTTTGATAAAATACCGCTAACTGTTCGCTACATTTGGGATGAGCTAACTTATCTTGATTGGCGACAATCACGCTAACCGGTATGTCATTCAATATAGGACTGTGAAAACGGACCGAGGCGTACAATTGGCGTAATCCATTAATAAATGATGTATGGCATTGCAACCTTAGTAAGCTCCAAGCATTAATCACTTCAATACTTTGACCCAAATGCCTGCTGGTAAAATCTAATACCGTTGCCTCTAGCCAATGGCTTTTGTCATTATCCACTTGATTCGACAAGCTGACACGTAAAGCCCTCGCGAGCACAGCCACCAATGATCTCATTAACCCTAAGTATTGGAATCGTTTATACCAAGGTGACAAGTTAGCCGCACTGCTGTTAATTAACACCACATGCTTAACTCGCGAGCGACACTGCGCCGCCATCGTTAGCGCCAGCATACCTCCCATAGACAACCCAACCAATACCACCTTAACTTGGCTTGGTAGCATGCTCTGCTTTAGCAATGCGGCATCGATTTGTTGCCACACCGCATCACAATAGTCTTGCATTTTACCAGGGCTAGGCTGATTGACTAACAGGCCATTACCCGGTAAATCGACGCTAATAACATTCACAGCTTGTTGAGCTAAACACTGATCAAAACCATACCAATGGCGGCTGTCACGCATTAATCCTCTAAGCAAAACTAAGGTGGTCATTGCTTATCCTCACATAGCCTCATTTAGCTTTTTTAGACCAAAAGCGATTCGCTTGTTGAGTCAATAGTGTCAGCTGTTTAGGCTTTATTTGTTCAATAATTTGCGCATAAGCCGCATCGATAATGAACTGCATTAATACCACGTGACGCCTTAAAATACGTTGATGTCGATGTGTTTTCTGTGGATTGAAATAACCGGAAAAATTAAATAGCTGTCGCGGATTTTTACGCACCCAAGCCCACGATCCCATTTCTAACGTTAATGGAATAAACGGTTTTTCGCTGGCATTATTTGCCACTAAATAATCCCAAATATCACCATGAGTTCGATAAAAATGACTTTGTGGCGCTAACCGATAATGACCATGATGAGGGTAACCCTTTTCGAATAACTGCATTAAATGATAAATATAACCTATGCCTGCAAAAGGTTGCCGAGTATGCGCATGAGGAAACCACACATGGTCTAACAAACCAAAACCAGAATGAGCGTCTAAGGCAATGACACTGCTACTTTGTTGCTGTAATTGTTGCACATAGTTCACTAATGCATGGGTTTCTAGCTCCATGCCGTTTTGACCACGATACCAAGGCAAGCGCGGTGACAGTCGCTGACCGCCAACAAGAAAGGTCACGTCTTCATCTGAATCAATGGGTGCATTACGCATTAAATCAACATTATTGCCATTACCTCGGCTGCCACGCAAAAAGCCAACCGGGTTGACCACAGGTACAAAGGCTAAACGTACATGTTTGAGTAATTGCTGTAAATGAGTATCCCAAGGTAACCGGTTGAGTAAGCTGTCTAAAAAAGCCAACACCACTTGTGCACCAATACGCTCAACACCATGCACCCCACCAACAAATAACACCGTAGGGCAAGGTTGTTGTTGCTGCCCAAGTTCAATGGCAGTTACCGATAATTTTTCGCCTCGATAATACAAATCCGCTAACGACTTATGCCTAAATTGGTGCTGATGTTGTGCAATTAAGCGCTTTAATGTGTCGATCTCAAACGAATGCTCAAATGAAAACTTAGCCATTAGCCACTTTTTACTGTCACAAAATAATCTTAATAAGGTAACCAGTCATTAAGACAAGTTAATGACAATCGAGTGAAAAACCAAATTCACACATTGCTTAACAATGTTTACATAAAGTAAACAAATCAATGTAGATCATATATTTAGAAATCAATTATTGCCTTTGGTGACCCCTCTCACATTAGCCCTTAAGCAGAACTTTTATCATTATTAATAGAAAATAAAACACTATAGGCACCCTCTATGAGTACAATCGAATCAATTACCTTAATGCTAGCCTTAGTATATAGCACCAGCTTACTGTATTGGGGTGGCAAAAAATGGGGTGCATTGGTCAGCGGGGCATTATTGCTCGGCGCGACTCTTGCTAGCTTTTTCTGGCCGCTTTTACTCATATTGTTGGGTGCGGTATTAGTTGTTACCGCAATAGGACAATATCAACCTGCGTTTGCCAATGCAGAAGGCCGGCCCAATGCAGTACGTGAGATTTGCCAACATTTCTTTGCCCTTTCAATGTTATTGGTTGGAGTGCAATATGCCATCAATGCTGGATTATTGTATGCTGGAGAAACACCCTGGTTAATGAGGCCTGATGTCGGTGATGCATTTTTACCTATTGCGGGCGGCATAGAACTCAAAGCTATTTTAACCCTTGGACTTTGGGATCAAAACCATCCTGCTGCTGTAGTGATGCTGTGTGTAGTATTGCTCACAGGTGTCGTGTGTAAGCGAGCATTTTGTGGTTGGGCTTGTCCACTAGGATTAGCAGGTGAGTACCTTTATAAACTGAGAAAACGTGTTATTCATGCAGAGTTATTACCGCCGGCGTGGATAGACTGGCCACTCAGAATGGTTAAATATTTATTATTAGCGGCACTGCTTTATTTGGTTATTTCGATGCCATCAGCAAGCATTCCAAACTACTTAGCGGGTAATTACCACAAAGTGGCTGACTTAAAAATGGCAGTGTTTTTTATGATGCCATCAATGGTGGCCTTAATCGGTTTTGGAATGATCTTTGCCTTAGCCGCATGGCGTCGCCAAGGTTTTTGCCGTTACATTTGCCCTTATGGCGCGTTGTTGGGCATTGTAAGTTTTTTAAGCCCGTTTAAAATTCGTCGTGATACTCAACATTGTTTAATTGAAACCAAAGGCATGAATTGTGATAAGTGCACTCGTGCCTGCCCTGCCAATATATCGGTGCATACTCAAAAAAATATCCGCTCAGACGAATGCCAAGCTTGCATGCGTTGTGTGTCTGCTTGCCCTAAAAAACAAGCGCTGCAATTTAGTACTCGTAATGGTATCCCGCTTTCGGCCAGAGGATTACTGATTGTGTTACTGACTATTATGTTTATGTTACCGCTGTTTGCTTACGTGAGTGGCTACTGGCACAGTCAAACACCTAGCGCTATAAAAATGGAACTGATTCAGAAACTGGACCGCATTGGTCATTAATTTACATTTTCAAATGGGCAACAAAAAGGGCTGCACAATGCAGCCCTTCAATTAATTAACAATTACCACAATAATTACTTACTGAGTAGTAATCACTTTACGTTTATTGTGCGCGATAATCAGCGCAATAAGACATATTACACCTACAGTAATACCCACGGGCTGGCTCAGCGCTTGCGGCAATCCAAAACCTATACCTGCGGTCATGATGTACGACACTGTCACACAAGTACCAATAATCGCTGGAATACTGACAATCCAATGGAAGGTACCGCGATCAAACAGATACTTAGTCGCAAGCCACAATACGCTAGTTGATAACAACATATTTGAGAATGCGAAATAACGCCAGATTAGGGTGAAATCAATCTTAGTCATAAAATAAGCAATAATCAGAATAGGAATGGCAACCAGTAAACGGTTTCTGACGCTTTGCGGAATTTTAAACGCATCAATAATGGTTAATCGCAATGCTCTAAACGCAGTGTCACCTGAGGTAATTGGGAAAACCGCAACCGCGATAATTGCCATAATACCACCCGCGACACCTAAGTAAGTGGTCGCCACTTGGTTAACAACCATACCAGGGCCACCAATATCGAGAACACTCTTAAGTTCGATATAACCACCAGGGAAAGCTGCGATACCTGCAGTAGCCCACACACATGCCACAACACCTTCCGCAACCATTGCACCATAGTACACAGGACGAACGTATTTTTCGTTAGTTAAACAACGCGCCATAATCGGTGCTTGAGTTGAATGGAATCCGCTGATTGCGCCACAGGTAATAGTGACAAACAACAATGGCCATACTGGTAAACCACTAGGATTAGGCTCCAATAAATCATTGTTGTAGTGACTGTGATCGAAATAAGCAAAGATACCGTCAACAGTAGGTAGTTGCGGCGCATGGATTAGCAATGCAACAGCAATTGATGTTGTCATTACAATCATTAGTAAACCAAATAATGGATACAGTTTTGTAATAATTTTATCTATCGGTAACAAAGTCGCGAGGAAGTAGTAACCTAAAATAAGTAATACCCAAAAGGTATTGTTACTCAAAAAGGTGTCTTTAAAATAATCTAAGTTACTTAGCAGCCCTGCTGGGCTCATGATAAATACAACACCAACGAAGAAGAGCAACATCGCGGTAAATATCAACATGGCACCTTTAAAGTACACATTGAAATAATGGCCGGCAATTTCAGGTAAACTTTTACCGTCTTCTTTAATACTCATCACACCAGAGAAGTAATCGTGAACGGCGCCACCAAGTACGTTACCAATCACAATCCAAACCAGTGCAATAGGGCCATATAATGCACCTAAAATTGGCCCGAATATCGGTCCGACACCGGCGATATTAAGAAATTGAATTAAGAAAGCTTTAACTGGATGAACAGGAACATAGTCAACGCCATCAGTAAATCGTTCTTGAGGGGTTTTAGCAGTAGGGTCGATACCAGCTTGTCGCTCAACGAACGGACTGTAAAATTTGAATCCGAGCACGAGCAGCCCGATACAAATGAGGAAAATCAGCATATTATTATCATCCAATTATTTATAGGAATATATTCAATGTCGAGTTTGTTTCAGTTAGCTTTATAGGTCAAGCAACGGGGTGTTATACCAAAGTAGGGATTGCTACCAATCACTTTTCATGCATATATACTCGCTTTTACGATAAACTATAAGCCTGTTAATGGCTTACCCTTACTCCTTTAAAATTAGCCATTTTATTAGCCATATTCATTCATCAAAAAAATTCAAGCATAATCACTTGTTCACATCGCGACTTCAGGTAGTGCTTCGTATTCCCACAAAAAAGTAAGGGCTAGCTAACCATTTAAACACCCAAGATAATTACGTCGTTGTAAATGCACTATCTAAAAGACATCTTTATAGGTGGCAAGCGAAGTAATACGTCTTACATTATTGCTAAATCAAGTGATCCCCAATGCCTACTCATTCTGATGCGAACAATCTAGACAATTCTATTCCGAAGCTGTTATTTGTTCATTCACTTATTAAAATGATAAAACCTCACCGACAAATATCAGTGAGGTTTTAGTTTTGTAAGCTCAACCAGAATGAACCGTTAGTCTATTTTTGTAGGGTTAGCTCGATGCTAGATTCAACTGATGCTTGGATTTCTGCCTCAGTAAATAGCAATGGACGTAATTGTTTTGTCGAAGAATACAACTCACTTTGATCGGAAAAACTTGGACTCAACACATTGCTAGACTCTGAATAGGTCAAAATGCCCTTTGCCTTAGGACCATCATCAGTAAAGCTCACTGTCATCATCCAACTTGAACCATAACGCACTTGGTAACCTTCAGCCGTTAATCCTGATGCTGTAGCATTACCAGAAACAACATCCATAACAGGGCTATATTTATGCTGAGGAATTAAGGTGTCATCGCCCGATAAACTGGTCGAGAATACGTTAAAGCCACCTTCCGCATTATGGCTACCAGGCCAAGGTAACTTAACCCCAGATGCAGTACCATCAGGAAGTGACTTTTCAACAAATTGCACATCCCCTAACGCAACATCAACCGCAAAACCTGCCGCTTCAAGATTCAAAGCTGCATGAGCTAAAGCCACTAATGCACTACCATCTGTGTTGAGCTTATTGGGCGTGGTTGCTGCACTCATATAATCAAAAGCTTCTGTTAACATGGTGTTTTGATTGAACTGATGGGCAAACTCTCGAAGTAACGCCCCGCCTTTGCTGTCGTTATCTTGTTTACCGTTCCACGCCTTTAGCGCGGCACATGATGCCGAGACATCTTTAGACAATGTTGCGCTAACCATCACCGGCGTAGCCCCTTGTTGCTCACACTGGCTAATTAAGTCGGGTAACACTAATTCAGCAAGATAAGCCCGATTGGATAATAAAGCCGTCTCTAATTCCTCAATATTAAATTTACCGTCATCACCCGCGGCATCTTCCATTAAGGTTAAGCCCATACGAGTACGTAACGATAATTGACCTCGTTCTGGACCGTATAAAGGAGAGTAGTTTTCGAGCGGTGCCGCTAAGTTAGTAGACCAAAAGGAGTTATTTGAGTTTTGCACAAAGTCTGTACGTTCAAGCTTAGGCGCACGTTCATATGGCATTGGCGAATCATAACTAAATACCGAGGTATTACCGGGTAGAATAGTAAACCCTGCTTGGGCTCTCGCCGCTTGTATCGCTGGAGTCGTCTTAATAATATCGACCACTAAGTCAGAAAAACCCGGGACGGTTGAGTCGTCAATATAAAACGCATTGCCTTCTTTATCTGCATACATGGTGTTATTAAAAATCACCCCATCATAATTTTTAAACGCTTGTTGAAACTCATCTTTATTGGATGCAAGGTTCATGGCTAACCAATGATCGAGCGGATCTTTATTGGCCATGTTGGCATCTTGAATAAAGAAAGCCTGGCCATCGTCCCATCCAAATGGCGCTAATGTTGGTGGTGCTTCAACCATCGGACCTTTGGCTGTGGTATAAATATCCTTCTGTGCTACCAACATGCCAGCGGGGCCTGCATTAACTAATACCGAAACCGTTTCTTTGTTGATTGGCATCGGCGAATTATCGTACATATATTGCAATCTATCACCAGCAACTAACTCAAGGTTATACATTACAAAATGTTCTGCGGTTGAAAAGGTATGGGTCCAGGCTACATCTTTATTAAAACCAATGTTAACCAATCCAGGCATACCGGCTAACGAGCCACCCATCACATCCATTTGCCCTGGTATAGTCAAATGCGACTGCCAAAAACGTAAATTACCGGTATGCGGAAAATGCGGGTTGCCCAACACCATGCCTTTACCATTTTCGGTTTTATCCTTTCCTAAACCCCAACCATTAGAGCCCAAATTTCGCGGATTAGTTTCCGGTGTGGTAATGGTTGCAGACCGTGCGATTAATTTGTTGTTCATATCCTGCACAAACGCAGTTTGCGCAGTGGACGGGGCTGGTCCAACAATACGCGGTAAATACTCTTGAGCATCGCCAGGGTTGGCGTAAAAAATTAAATCTAAAAAGTTTGCTGCCCCAGGTAATAGCGCGATGGAAAATAGATAGCTTGCTACATCGACACCGCTAATAGGTTTAACCCACGGTTGACCAGCACAAAATGGCTCACCGGTTTGAGTGCCGGCTTCTACATCAGCTAGATACTGATTATAACCCGCACTAAAACCTTCCATTAATGCACGCGAATTATAACTAAACTGTGGGTATTGGTTTTCTGCAAGCTGCCTGATTTTCAATGCTTTGTAGGCAAAGTCAGAAATTAAGTTACCGTTATCTTCACTGGTTGGAAGTCCGGTTGTAAAGTCAATCGATGCATGGGGGCCAAAGTACATCGACCGTTCAGAATTGGCTTTAATAAAGCCATCCGCTATCACACATAAATTATCTTGTGCTTGGGCATAACCATTACCGAAACCAAGACTCTCTAAATTGTCGGCTGTAATGTGTGGTACACCATATTGAGTTCGGCGAATTTGAACTTTTAAGCTGCCATTAGGAGCAAAAGCTTG
>TARA_R110000796_G_scaffold43275_1_pt1 | contig 11741 bp, 26 predicted proteins | sample TARA_R110000796 | Tara Oceans TARA_R110000796 (sample SAMEA4397815) | marine metagenome | biome: Polar Biome; feature: [SRF] surface water layer (ENVO:00010504); material: water (ENVO:00002006), including particulate matter (ENVO:01000060) such as... | depth 5 m | reverse complement strand
AGCAATTGCATCATAATCTTTTAGATCTTTAATATCATACTCATCGGACCAAGGGAATATTTGGCTAGAAAGTCTAAATAACTTAATACCCATTTCATTATTCCACTGAACAATTGTTAGAAGATCTTTAACATTAGCTAAGGATAAGTCAGAAACATAATCAATACCTTGTGCGTCGAATGTCTTTCGACGCATGGTTCGATTTGTCATAATTCTATTGGCGCTAAGGCCTGTGTTGATACATGCGTAACCTAAATTCATAAACTTACCATGCGTCAATACAATCAGGTCTTTTATTTTCTTTAGTTATCTTACCTTTCCTAACCTGATAATGTGAATTTGAAGCTGCACAGCTAGATAGATAAGCGATTGTAGCTAAACCTAAGATAATTGCTAAAAGTTTTCCGCGAATTTGATTTTTCATTTATTTTTATTTTATCCATTCAGCATATGCTTGCGCGTATGCTTGAACTTCTGTTAGTTTTTCGTTTTCTTTTATGAACTTCTGTGCCCAAGTTTTGACTTCCCATTTTAAACCATATGCATTTGCTTCCAATAGGATTTCCTCGATTTGTTGTTTATCGGTCATAATTTTTTTCTTAACTTATACCGTGAATATACGAATAAATCTTCAATTTCCAAATTCCTAGATACTCCCGTTGGTGAGTTCAAAATAAAAAATGGAGGAAGTGTGGAAAGGTAACTAGCCTTTCAAGTGTTGTCTGGGTTTATGTACTTGGTATGAAATGTATAATAGAAGAGAGTTGTTAACTCCGCATGCTATACACCTCATTCACTTCACCGATCCAGCAACCGGATTGAAGTTCACAAGCTAAACAGTAAGTTGTTTAGTTTTATTCAACACTACTACATTTTAGCAGGCCCACCTTTGGTTCCAGCAGCGCTTGCTGATTCTGGTAAAGCTACCAACTAAAATGCATACCTTATCCCCCCGTTTGAGGGATTATTCAGTAACACACCCCCCGTGCGTGATCAGCGCGGTGGGGGTTACCTCCATTGTGCACCTGCTAGGGATCGAACCTAGGACCCTCTGATTATGAGTCAGATGCTCTAACCTACTGAGCTACGGGTGCATATTTTTATTTTATTTGGTTTAGCTAAGTATAATATTTCATCCCTTACATCTGAATGAATTATTTCTTCATTTACTAGTTCTTGTAAATATTTTTCTAATTCTTTCATTCTAATTCTTTACGAATCATATCTTTACCTTTACGGTATTCCTCTTCAGTAATATTTCCAAATATTCTATATGTTTCCAACATTTCCCTGGCATCCTTTTTAGTGAATGCTGTTTCAATGATATTTTTAATTTTCCCTTTCATTCTAATTCTTAGTCTATTTTACTAACTAGTCCTTGAGGTAAACATTCTTTAGCAACAGTAAGGTGATTCATTAAACCTTTGCCTTGACCCGTCATCTGTGTAATTGCTGCACATGATTCAGTTGACGGACCGTCGACCTTACGTATTGATTGTAAAGCATGAACCATATCATATGCTATTACGTACTCTGTCCAGTATTCCATCTCTACTTTAAATAGTTCTGGTTTTGTTGTTACACTCATTTTTTTCTTTTAAATTATTAATTATTTTTCCCTTTTCTTATACCGTAAATATACGAAGGAAAATTTAATTTCCAAATTTCTAAGTACCCTCGTTAGGATTCGAACCTAAGACCTGCACATTAGAAGTGTGCTGCTCTATCCAGCTGAGCTACGAGGGCGTTTTTATTATGTACTCGAAGCGAGAATCGAACTCGCACTCCCCAAGGGAACAGCATTTTAAGTGCTGCGTGTCTACCAATTCCACCATCCGAGCATATTATTCACCCTTTTTATTCCTTTTATATTTCTTTTTGTCTCCATGATCCTTTTGAATCATACGTCTTCTAGCAAGCTGTGATAACTCTCCCATACTATATCCATCTACTTTGGGCCGTTTATCTTTTTTCTTTTTAGCCATGCTTCAATCTCTCTTCTAGAACAGAAACCTCAGCATTAATCCTTTTCAATTGGCCTTTAGTTAATTCAACTCCTCTATGATTAGAGCCACGTTCAAGTGTAGCTTTAAGCAGGTTTAATGCGGTTCTGCGGCGATGTTGTCGTCCATGTCCGCGATATTTGACTTTTTTCATTTAATATATTTTTTTCCTATTCCTATGTGTGTAATAATAGCACTCTTAGGAATACCTGGTATTTTAGTGTTAGTATCTAACACTTCATCAATATTCCTATTACGGATTACTTTTTTCTTTACTTTAGCATTTGACCTATTAGACGTTTTAAACGTTACTATAATAGGTGCTTTAATATAAGAATCGCCTCTAGCCAAATTTTGTTTTATTAGATAGCTGGGGGAGTGTTTTTGCACCCCCCACAGAACCCTTTATATATTAAACTGCTTCTACTGCTTCAACTGCTTCAGACATGTAACTACTAGCTAACTCCCACAAATCCTGGTTAAGTTTTACCTGTTGTTTAAAGCCTTTCACGGGACGCGCCTTTCTTTCCTTCTTACCAAATGCATACTGGAATTTACCATTAACTACTTTTTCCTGAATACGATTAAATACTTCCCACAAACCATTGCCATCATCTTCTTTACGTGTTGATTCAAGGAAATCACTTAAATCAACAATTTTTTCAATTGACTCTTCATTTGACTTAGCAAAACGAAGCATTGCTGCTTTACGAGCAAAGTCAAGCATTTGGACTTTTTCAAGCTTTTGTTGCTTCATATCTTCAACCTGTTGGAGATATCCTGGAATCTTTACCATCAAATCCTTAACAGCCCCACTAATAGTTTTAAAATCATATCCGTAGTGGCGAACTTTCATTGAGCCAAAATCTTGGCTCTTAATAACCATTCCATTAGCACAAATCAAACGAAAAATACCTATATCAAGTGTAAATGACGTAGTACCATCGTGGCTATTACTCAATAGTAACTCAGGATATTCATCTTTACCTTCAACTATAAAATCGGGATTAATGAATTTAATCATGTGACGTTGATGTCCCTTACGTTTGCGGGCATTAACTTGACATGCTTCAATTGGATTCCAACCCAATTTTTGAATGTCCTCAATAACTTGAGTTGTTGGAACGTGTACATAACGATCTGTAATGCCCAATGTTTTACGAAGCCTAGGGCTTGGTGATGGAGTTGATACTGCTGGACAGATTGTCTTAATGTCACTCAGTGTGAGTGTTTCGCGACCCTCCATCTTCAATTTAATGGTGTTTCTAATCGCCTGCTGTTGTTCTGGTGTTTTATTAAACATAATTGATTTAATTAATTTTTTTAACTTAAACTTATACCGTGAATATACGAATGATTTTCTAACTTCCAAAATACTAAATAAAAGTATTAACTTGTTCATTCATTCTCTCTATTACTATTTGCTTTTGGGTGAAATAGTTAAGAGAATCTAATGCCTTTTGCATTTTCTTAGTGCTCTTATCAATAGGAGCACAATTAATTGATTCATTTAATTGGTTCTGCCAATATGTAATCTTCTCACGGTAATCTGCTTTGTACTCACGCCAAGGTTTGTTGTTATTCATAATCTTTATTTTTTAAATATTTTTCCCTTTTCTTATACCGTAAATATACGAAAGTTAATTTAAATCTCCAAATGTTTTCATCATTTCTTCCTATTAGTTGTTGATTTATTTATTTTTCCCCTATTACCTACATTGGTTTTAGTGGTATTTACCTTTGGGGGGATTGGTCTATTTACTTTGGGGGGAGTTGGTCTATTTACCCTATTCTTATTACCATTGTTGATAGTAGGAGGTGTGTTATATTGTGTACTAGGTTTTGCATATATCCTATTATCATTATTTTGGGTTTTATTATTTCCAGTAGGATTACTGGGTTTCCAACTACTAGGGAATACATTAGTCTTAGATTTATTAGTTATTGGTTTTACTGCTGCCTCATAATGGAGGTCGAACATCACACTAGGTTTACTGTTGTTGAATTTGCGATTAGGAGGCCCATAAACATAATACCCATCATTACATTGAACATAAACATGGGTATGAGTGTAATGATTGTGAGGTGGATTAAATTGGTAGTAATACCACCATGGGTAATAATGGGGGATTCCATAATAATAATAGAATCCTGTGTAGTACCCCCAATAAGGTGAATTTCCTAAACCATTATTAGACCAATAATAAATTTCAGTAGAGTGGTTTCTATCTTCATACATTGGTATGTAATCTTGTGGGGCCTGTTTTATGATACAACTGGCTAAACAAACCATCATTATTAGGCCTATTACTATTGAATTTCTATTGTTTTTCATATTATTCATTTGCTTTTTCAATATATCTATACCATATAAAAAATCCCCCAAAGAGCAAAATTATTGCTGTTAGAGGTGATAAGATATATAAAGGTTGACTAAAGTGGCTAGCAAGGGCCGCAGGGTAAACTATTAATAAACAAATAGCTATAGCTAGCCATGTTGGGTTTATTTTTCTTTCAACTTTATGTGTTCGTTCTTTCCATATTAACCTAGAAATAGCATCCTGCATATCCCTACCGTATGCTGGTTCTTTATGAACTGTTCCATCTTTTTCAATGATTGTAACTAAATATTTACAATAACCAGGATTGGATTCGCTTTTTTTAATTATTTTACAACTAACGGCTCTACGTTTGTCATACTTTGGTTCTTGCTTCTTCATAACTATATTCAAATTTAATATCGTAACTACAATCAGTTACCCAATAAGGGGGTTTTGATTGTTTTTCTTTTTCTTCATAAACTTTTATTTTTAATTTCATTTCTTATTGTATTTTTTTCTATTTTATCTTTTATTTTTACTAGTAGTGCACAATCTTCATAACGCTCTTGCTTTTCAAAGAATATAATGAGATAATTTAAATCATTTATCTTTTCATCAGCCGTCATAGCTTCATTTTGTACATAATCTACTAGGAATTCATTACTTCTTTTAAATAAATTAAGTGTAGTTTCATTGGCTTTCTTTACGAAAATTTCAATATCTTTTTCCTTTTCTGGTGTAAAACTAAACATAAAACCTGAAATATCTTTTATAAAATCTTTATCTTTTAATTTATTATAATTATCCCATCGTTTATCCTCCTTAGATAATACCTCAAAATCAGCAAATAAATTATCTTTATTTTGAATAATATCAATTAAATCCTCCTGTAAGAAAATGGCTATAAACATTCCAAAGTCTTCGGCGTCTTTTTCGAAGATTTGTTCTGTTTTTACTGGTATGTCATTACGTTTTAAATATCCGTGTAAACGTAGGTGTTGTATACCATCTTCGGTTGTAAAACAAACTTCTATGTAGTTTTTTTTAAACATCAAAATTATCTAGGTCTCTAAAATCGTTGTCTGTGAATAATTCTTTTTTGGGGTATTTTTGAATATATTTTTGAACTAATTGTCGCATATAAATACGCTCAGACTCCCCACCTCCATCATCTGAGTATTGAGGATATAAAATTAATTCAGCAATTTCATCTAAACCAAACCCATCTACTATCATTTCGGCGGCTTCAAGTAATATTCTAGTTGATAATATTGAACTTAGTTTTGAGTTTTCTCTTTTACATTCATTTTTAACTTTATCACTTATATCACAAAGAGCTTCATTCATTTTGGGGTTGATGTCAGGATGTTTAATACTAAGTAATTTCATTTCTTGATCCTTATTAAGGACATCCATCTCAACAACACTAAAACGATCAACTAAAGCTCTATCTAGCATGCGAGCTGAAGTATATTCAAATCCTACATTAGCAGTGGCAATAAAACTAACACCCTCTGCAACGGAGACTTCTGGACTATCTTCTTTTTCGTCTAATCTAATCTTGCGTATATTCACATCAAGTACTGGCATCAATATATTCCATGCCTCCGGGTTTGCTCGCGATAATTCGTCAAGTAAAATCACAGATCCCGGCGTTTTTATTGCGGTTATGAATGAAGATTCCTCAAAATATGTGCCATCTTTAAAAAAAGTATTACCAATAAGGGATGAACGCACATCTTGGGTAGATCCTAAATTGAAGTAAAATATTTCCTTTCCCAATTGCTTAGCTGCTTCAAAAACCACTTGAGTTTTACCTGTACCTGAGGGTCCAACAAACATAAGGTTCTTGCCCTTATCGATGCAGCGAGTTAAATAACGCCATTTTAGAGGGTCTATAATGAAATTATCTGGGGGTATTGCTCTTCCAGGTAATTGCTTAACAGTTGGTGTTTTCTCTTCTTTCATATCAAAATCATCTTGCTCAATGTACTTAAAACCATTACGAGTTCCACGTTGATATACCCCAACTAATTGATTGAAATTAATTGCTCTCTCAATACGTTGTTTCATATCGGGGCGATCTTCAATAAAATAGGGGGTTTGGGTTAATAAATTAATTGCTTTTACCTTCTTCTCGGTATCATAGTATCCTTGTAAAACTTGCGTGTATTCCATATAACTAAGTGTAGAGTCCTTTTTATTTAATAATTTTTTTACTTAAAATTAAAGGTGAGGCAGTGGGATTTTTACATATAGTAAAACACCCATCAAATTCCTCAATAATCAATTTTTTATCTTTATAACTCTTGTAGTTCGTCTGTACGTACTCTGTAATCTTTTCAATTACACTAGCATCTATTTTTACTTCTTCTTTAATCATCTTTCATTTGGTTTAATATAAATTGCTCGCAGTGCCACAATAAATAGCTGCTTTCATTCTTTCCTCTTCAATAAATCTAAAGAAGTCTATTATTTTTTTTAATCTACTCATCTTCGTTTTGGTTTAATACAACTTCAATTCTATCTTCTTCCTCTTCTTTTTTTATAGCACAACTAGCACAGCACATTCCTTGCATATCAATGCACCCCATTTGTAGAGGGGCGAAGCAAGAAACTAAACATGCTAGAGAAAAGGATAAAAATTTTAATATTTTATTCAATAATTTTTTCATCTTTGTTTTGGTTTAAAATATAAATTCATAATGAGTTGCTAAATAAACTATTCCTAAGATTATAAACACACTAATAGTAGAAAATACTATCCCCATTAAAAAACCTTTTTGATACCTCTCCTGAGCTTTAACTTTATGTATATTCTTTTTAAGTTCATTTATGTGTTTTTGCTTAGCTTCTATTGATAAGCTAGTTGATACAAAGTCTTTATATTTTTTTGACATAACTTTTTAGTTTAAATCTATTATACCTAAATATACGAACAAAAAAGGAGGAGACCAAATGGCCTCCTCCTAATTTTTATAAAGATTTATTTTTTACTTTTTACTCCCATTATCTAAGAGCATCCATAGAATAATCAATACTACAAATCCCACAAATCCACCTTCACCTAATGAAGTAATAAGTGATGATAAGTTAGCTACAACATCCATTCCAAATACTGATCCACCTGTTAAGACGTACCATAAAATTGTTACTGGAATAATTGCCATTAATATTACACCTAATCCTGCAATAAATCCTTTTACTTTGTTAAATATATTTTCCATAATTTCTAATTTTTAAAAGTTAAAATTTAAGACCCAACCCTAACTCTAAGTTAGTAGTTTTCTTTGTTGTGTTATATACAACTCTTGGATCTAGGTATACTCCACCTCTGCGAAAAGTGAACATTCTCCCAACTCCTAATTTTGTATCCTTTAGGGACAGTCCTTCGGTAGCGGCATAAGCAAAATATCCCTTCCAGAAATATCTAGCATGTAGGCCTACTCCTAAATCTTCAGTTGAATCTGCCTGTGACAAATTCATACCTACCATAAGATTATCAATAGGAGCATACCCAATTGTTGGGCTTAAGGACCACCCAGTCCAGGGGGTATTTGAAATGTCACCAGCACCAACGTACCAATCACCTTTTTCATTCTGTACCTCAATAGCACAACATTCACCTTTTTCCTTTTTCACTTCTTGTGCATTAACCCCGATTGCTATAAGCATACCGAAAGCCAATGTAAAAATCATTCTTTTCATATTTTATTTAATTAGTTAAATGCCCTTATTATCAATGTGATTATAAGGTTCGTGAGTATACATATAAATAATATTATAGTAATCCAAATATCTTGATGCAGTGCCCCCTGATATTTTATTGGGGAGTAACTATTACGTTATTAAGCGATGGGGATTGGGGATTTATCGCAGGGGTTATTACCACGCCTTACAAGACCAATATCTAGCCATTGTTTTTGGACCAGGAGTACTACAACGATGTCTTGCTCTAAATGCTTTTCTGCGCTTGGGATTTGACTTTCTAATTCTCATAGTTGGACGGGTTGCTGATGTTCCTCCGTGCCCAAAATTGACTTTTTTTACTCTAATTGAGCCATCAGCATTTTTCTTACCTGAATTGACGTAAACCTTAAACTTCTTACTATCACCCCTCATTGGTTTATTTAGAGTAACAGTTTTGCCTTTAAATTTAGCTTCTGTTATTTGGTGACCTTCATGTAAGCCATCAATTACTTCAGCCAAGCATTGGGGGCAAAATTCGCCCTCATTTAATTCATCCTCTAATCCTTCACCTTTCATTTGTCCTTTACATACTTTAACTGCTCTACCTGATAAGTATGCTGATGATTTTTCACCTGCCCTCATACGTTTAGCTCTATATGCTTTACCTTTAGCACAAAGTTCCTCAACCAACTCTTTAATTAACTCTCTTACTTCTGACTTTTTCATTTCTTTAGACTTACTTTAGCTTTTTTAGTGTTTTTAACAAACTGTTTTTTGCTAGCTGTTTTTTTACGAGAGGTTGCTGCGCGTTCTTTCTTTGTAAGTGACTGTGCTTTGGCACGAGGCAAACAACGTTGTGTTTTTTTACCTTTAGGCATTGTACCGCATTTTCCTGCGATGTTTCCTTGGGTATCAATGCGTACCCAATCTTCTTTTTTAAACCAATTTCTTAAGCTTTCATTATTAACCTTAGCTTTATCATCATAATCTTCACCTGGAAAGGGAATACGTTCGTTGTTGGCTTTTGCTCTTCCGGGCATTGCAGATAATTTACCAGGTCGATCGTATTCATACCATCCTGGTTGTAGGGGATGCTCAATGTCACTTGGATGCCTCCAGTTGTAGTCTATTTTCATATCGTTGACTTTACGATCGTAAACAGTTCTAACAAACTCTCTTATGTACTTCTTAAGTGTTTCTGGAGTAGATTTTTTCATTTTTGTATTATTATAATCCACCGGGTGTTTTGAATTTTTTTCCTGTTCTAGCATCTGTATCGTATCCACAGGTGCCTTCTTTATTTATAGACTTAGCTATTTTGGCTCTTTTATTTTTGAGGTAAGAATCTGTTTTATCTACTTTACCATCATTGTTAATGTCGTCGTCTTCTTGTCCTACTGGATCTAATTCATTAAGTGATGCTAAATTTGGGCCACTCTTTGTAACAACTGCACTACCTAAATTATATCTATCTACAACATCATCAAAATTTTTATAGAAATCATCGCTTTTATTTATTGGTATAAATATTTTTTTAAATGGTTTATACTTGTTACCACTTAACTCATATTTAATGCCTAATCTCCTTAATTCTTTTTCAGCAGGGGAGCTAGCTTCATTAAGGTCTGACTTATGAAATAGCTTTTCACTATCGTCATTGTGAGGATCTTGAGTCATAAGAGTACCATCAGGCATTTTATGAGTTGGTCCAGTCCATTCCTTACCATCTTTTGTATAGTGTTTTTGTCCTGGTCCTTCATTAACTGAATATGATTTTTTAATCTCTTCGCGGATTAATTGGCGTAGTTCGGATTTTTTCATTGTTATTTATTTTTATTCAAAGTATTATTTAATATAAATCCAAAAATACATTTCGTCGTATACATAGTCTTCAAGTTCAGGGTGTTTTTCAACGATCTTATCTTCAATATCTTCATTCTTAATAAAAATCATCTTACCCCTAAATTCAGGAGTTCGTAATAATGAATTTACTGCCCTTGGGAAGTCATCTAAACCTTCTTGAGAAAAATCTGCGGCGACCTTTATTAAATGGGGATCTACTTGCTTTAACTCTAAATCGCTTACTTCAATATTTAATTTATCGGCTAGTTGTTCTTCGAAACTATTATACCAAGAGGGGTTTGTAGTTGCTTCATTAACTGATTCTTTAATCAATCCTCGAATAAGTTGTCTTAGTTGTAATTTTTTCATTTTAATATAATTTTTTTATGTCCATTAATTCATATCCTCATCTTCATCTTCCTCAAAGTAATGGATCTTCGCTAACTTCATTAATACAGGATCATAATCTACCATCAAACCAAATGCCTCTAAGGCATCAATATCTTGTTCAAGTTCAATTATTTGTTTTTCAATGAAATCCATAGCTACACTAACACTAACCTTTTCAGGGAAAGTTTGGAGTTCTTTTCTAAATTCCTTATAACCCTGAATTTCAAATTCATCTCCATTTTTAATAGCAAGATGCATTCCTTTTACTAAATCCTTCTCAAGGGTAGATCTGTGTACTAATGCTTTTTTAATCTCTTCGCGAATGAGTTGTCTTAGTTGTGATTTTTTCATTGTTATTTATTGTTATTTATTTTTGAATTCCTCCTTCATATTTCCCTCCTCATCAAGCTTACCTTGGGCCTTTAACTTAATACCCAAGAGTATATGAGCTAACCCCATGATAAAAGCAAAAAGTATCATTGATCCACCTAATATAATCCAAGGCCAATGAAATATAGTAGGAGTACTACCCCATATTATGGTTGAGCCAAAACTAACTATAAATAAACCAATGAATGTATAAGCCACTGGTCGTTTTGCTGCTCTGTATAGATTTAATAATCCGTTATAAATTTTTTCTATCATTCTTCTAAGTAATGATCTTTCGCGAATTGTTTCCATTTCTCTTCGCTATTAGTTCCTGTTGTGGTACGGCCTGCATGAAGACCATCGTACCAAGCCTTCTTAATAAATTCAGATTGTTTATCTGGATCAATAGAAAATGATTCATTAACTGAATCACGGCCTTCAGACAGTCGATGTGGGACGCCGAGGTGATCTTTTTCCCACCTCGCAATACTTGTATTCTTATCTAAATTTGGGTCATAATGAGTTAATTCAACTCTTTGGTAGTCTTTAGAACGATCTTCCGCTCTTTTTATAGCATCTTCTTTTGATATGTCATACTGTAAATCCCAAACCTTATCCTCTAATTCTCCATTAGAGAGCTTTATAGTTAAATACATTCGATAGTTACCTTCCAAATCTTCAAATGAATATGATTCTGTAAGATTATATTCTTTCTTTAGCTTTTCCCATGCTCCTTGGTGCTCCTTACCTAAATCTTCACGTCCAAGAACTTTAGATAGCATAATTTTATTAAGTGAAAGTTGAGCGTATTGTGGTGGGTTGTCTCTATTAGCTTTTAGGCGGAATTTCTTTTCAACGTCTTTAATAGCAAGTTTAATTCTATTCTCATCTCTACTAATATTTTTAAATTCAGCTTCTTTTAAGAATGACTTTTTAATTTCTTCGCGAATAATATTTCTGAGTTCTGATTTTTTCATTTTGTAAAATGTTTAGATGTACATTACAGCTTGACTAATTATTCCCATTTGTTCTTCTACTTTTAATGCAAAGAATTCAGTTGGTACTTCTCCGGTTTTTTCCATCGCCTTTACAAGGTCATTGAATTGATTGATAGACTTTATATCAT
>TARA_R110000796_G_scaffold25306_3_pt1 | contig 11750 bp, 10 predicted proteins | sample TARA_R110000796 | Tara Oceans TARA_R110000796 (sample SAMEA4397815) | marine metagenome | biome: Polar Biome; feature: [SRF] surface water layer (ENVO:00010504); material: water (ENVO:00002006), including particulate matter (ENVO:01000060) such as... | depth 5 m | reverse complement strand
CGAACTTGTCGTCCCACTCCTCCGAATCCATACCTATTGCCTCCAGAGTTCTTTTTTGACTATCCCCTCCGTAAGGGCTAGTAAGGCTATCCCACTCCGCAGTACCTCCCGGTACCCTATCTGGATGCGATGCGGGGGTTTCTAATCCCTCATACTTGAGGTCATCCGTAGTCTTGGGTCTGTCTGATGCGTCTAGTTCAGCTGTCCCCGAAGGTAGTTCGGCATCATAGAACTTTCCCCCAGATGGACCAGTTTCCACCTTAACCCCTTCTGGGGACTCTTCTCCGGGTTTTAGGTATACCCGGTCTTTTTCTAGGGAGGTTTCCATGGGCACAAGGTCCATAATATCCAACCCCAATTTTTTACCTGCTACGTGATCCATAGGAAAATGCCACCCAGCCTTTACTCGGTTGGTTCCTATGTTTTCGGCAATTATTCTAAAATTATCTACGTGATCTGGAAATACCCGACCTAAGAATTCTGAAATTACTACTGCCTGTGTAGAGTGCCCTGAGGGGTACGATGGAGTTTGTATAGACGGACGTAGGCCTCCAACAATCGTATCGGGCTCACCCATCTGATACTGCCACGGTCGGGGGAAGTTGAATGCGTACTTCTTCTCCATAACTATTGAGGCTGTATCCCTAACTAGATTTCGGAGGATGCCTGCCTGTTCTGAGAAGTCTAGCCCGTGACTAGCCGTGTATAACTCAAAGGGTTTTAATAGCGTGTCGTCGGACTCGTCTAGAGCTTGTTCCAACCTAATCTTATCTTGAGGTTTAAGTGCCCTAGAAATAACCTGTAACTCCTCTAGTTGTTCAAAAACTTCTCCAGAATTAGGTGGGGGAGGGTCATCAATATTTGGGGAATCTACTACTATAGTGCGAAGACCGTGAATTATGGACATGTGTTCCAGAGTGGGTTTCCTGTAGAACATTTTAGGGGTGCGGACATTTTGTGGGACAAATCGGTTTATTATGTTTTCTAAAAAATCCTCTTCTTCCATATCCGAGTCAGGGTTTTCGTTTTCAGGAGTTTCCCACGGTTCCTGCTTAAAGAGGGTTCGGTTACTCTTTACTAAGTAAACTCCATCAGCTGTGAGTAATGTTTTATCTCCATTATCCTCAGTATTAACTAAAGCAGCCTTACTCAAACTGTCTGGAATCTCAGATTGAGTTTCCTTAGGGTCACTCATTAGATGTTCCACAATAGGTGCCCACACGCCTAAGTTGTAATAACGAGAATCTTCCAACCTTACCCAAGCAAAGTCGGAATGCTCCTCGCTTATCAGGGGCTTAGGAGCCTCCACAGTAATGGAGGAAACTAGGAATAAGGCTAGTTTATGCCCTATATCGGTATCTACCTCTGCTCCCATCACTAAAAAGGCATCATTTAACTTTAAACCTGTTTCTTCCTGAACCTCTCTCAAGGCTCCCTCTTCAGGAGTTTCATCTTCGTGAATATGACCACCAGGCAAGTCCCACCAATCGGAGTTTCTGTCCTTTAGTATCAACAGTTGCCCTGCGGAGTCCCGTATTAGTACCTTTGCGGTAATCTGTAAATCTACCATTTCGGACTTTTGAAAAAGTTCTTCCCAATTTAATACAGCATCGTGTTGTAGGGGGACTTCTGGGGGACTAAGTACCCTGTGTTGGCTATTCCTACCTATATCAGCATGTCGAGTGTATTTAGAGTTATCTCCACTAGGGGAGGATTGCCCTAATGCAGTATTTCTCATATCCTTAGCCTTATTTAACTGTTCAGACTCTTCTATAGCAAAGTCTAAAAGTTCTTTCGCAAAACTTTCCGAACCTTTAGTTACCTTGGTTTTATCCGGCTTCTTTTTCTTACCGCCGCCGCCATAGGTAGGTACGAACCCAGACGAATCCACAGTAGAAACGGTTCCTGAAAATCCGCCTCCGTCACCACCACCATCGCCTCCGCCGCCGTTACCGCCGCCGCCGTTACCGCCGCCGCCACCTTCTTTACGTAGAAAGGCTTTTAATTCCTCTAATTTAGAGATCATCAATTCCATCCAAATCTAGTTTATCTGGTTCGTAGATAGCGTTCATATGTTTATTTTTCGCTCGGTCTTCTGGAGGCTTGGGGAAATGAGCTGTCTCAATATCCATTAAATCTCCACCTTTATTAAAGGTAGCTACATAGTCGCTGCCGCTAGATTTGAACCACATTTTACCCATATCCGTGGTTACATCTTTTATGTCTGGAATGTGTCCCCTATCTATAATTTGTTTTACCATAGTTTTGGAATTTCCATAGTTAGAGGAAAAAGCGTTTTGAATGTTAGGTTGTAGGGTAGGAGCTCCAGAGTCTTGCTGTCCTGTCTGACTCCGTGATGCCCCGCCTAGTCCGGGTTGACCTTGGGGAACAGGCTGTTCTGTCATGCCTTCTTGTGCATCACCCATTCCGTCGGGCATACCCTCCATAGACATGCCCATACCTTCTCCAGCTTCTCCACCACCCATCTGTTCCATCTGTTCCTGCTGCATTTCCATCTGTTCCTTTGGACCCATTCCTTTACCGGAAATTTCAAAGTCCAAATTCATTATTCCAGAGTCCATAGACTTCAATTTTACGTCATATCCGTCTTGTAGAAGCTGGCTCGCAACCATTACTTTTTGTTGCACAAACTGTAGCTGAGTAGCTTCAGCTTTTTCTTCAGGAGTGCGGAGTTCTATAGTCCAGTCAGTAATACCGAACATATCCAAAATGATAGGGAATACTTTTTCATGGAAGATTCTCTGGTCACCTTCTACTACCCGACTCATAACCACAAGTTGCTGTGTTTGAGTAGATAGTCCCCCAAAGCCTTCTGGTGCGCCCTGCCAAGCAGGAGTTACACCCCACATAGCTGCAATACGTTCTCTAATTTCTTGTCGAACTGGGAGATAATCCATCTCTTGCAGGTTATGGAATAATCGAATCATATCAACTTTTCCACGCTGGGATTCGTTGCTGACTGCGATCATTGGAATATATTCTGGGTTCTGCCTAATTTCCTGCTCTACTCGCTCTCTTTCAGCACGTAAGCTGTCAGGGTCGTCCGTAGATATCAAAATCATGGACGCTGGCATTTTACGCTCAAAGAAGTAACGATAGAGAGTTTTATCCATACCAATAATGGTAAGAACTTTATCAAATAGCGTCAGAACTGGGGACCACCCATATGTTCGGGTAGGCATAAACTTAGATACATGAAGAACTTCAGAATCTAGTAGGTATACCTCTTTACCACGATATCGGTAGGTAAACATAGCTGGAACTAGCTTTTTACCACAAGAATCACAGTGGTCAGGGTTTTCTGATGCAGAACCGTCCCTATGGATATAGCATACGAAGTGTATAGCCTTAGGCACTCCTGTAGCTTTATCTAAATCATATTCTATCAACGCAGGATTCAGACGTTCGACAGAAATAACCTTTGAACGAACCTTATCCCCGTAATCTTTATACTCTTTCGCAAAATAAATAAACCCATCATCTAGAGTATTAACATCCCACCAAAATTCTCGTAAAACATCTTCTAGACTCTGGTCAAAAACGTTACAGTCTTTGATAAAAGCCTTAAGTTTTGCGTATTGGTCAGGGTCGGGCTCTACTAGGGTTTCACTACTTCCTTCAAAAGAACAGTTTTTGGTAGTACATCCTTCGGGTTTGTTCGCATACTCAGTTCCACAACTAGTACATTTGACGACAAATGCAGGTAGCCAAGATACTCCTCTGCGGAACACCTCAGAGATAATGTGGTTAACTGGTGACCTAACTTCCTCAACAGACTGGGAAATCTGTTGGATATCCTGAATCATATGCTGCCTAAAGGCAGCTTGTTGTTGAACCCAGACGTTTACAACCTGGTCCACACCAAAGGTAGGGTTACGGTATGTTTCCCCACTTTTATTTATGAGGTTCTGATCACCTACTGTCTTCAGTAGGCTGCTCAACTCATATTCTTTTGAGGCTAACGATGCTGCTTCTGGAGCAAAATCGTTAAGTGTTAATCGTCCTACCATTTACTACCTTGTCCAGCTGACTCTGGCCTGTGATTTGCGTTAGTGCTTGTATTGCCGCTATAGCCACTTGTGATTGGTCTGATAGAGGGTCTTTAGCTACCTGAGGCACTTGTGTTTGTATAGTTTCAGCATCTTTATAGATATCCTTGAGGTCCTTAATATCTTCTGTGCGATTCAATTCTAACTGCTCTTCAAGAGTAGTTACCGTAGCTTCAGCAACCGTTAGTTTTTCCTGAGCCTCGGCAAACTCTTCCTCGGAAACTCCCCCGAACATATGCTCAAGCAAATTTAGCGACTCCGCCGCCCTTACCACTTCAATCATAGCCGCCATTGGCAGTATATTCATCGCTGGGTGGGCATCTGGAATTTCATCAGTTGACTGAAGATTTTCCAGAGTTTTATCCCACGTATCTAAAATTCTCCAGACATGGCTGACCTCATCGAACTTTACTGCAAACTGCGTAGCTCTCTGTCTAAGCTGCTCTCCTGCTGGCATAAATGCCTCCTTATCTAATCGGACAAACTCCAGAATCACACGCTTCATCTATAAGTTCTACGTCTGTTTCCAGAGTTTCGTACTTATAAAGTAAGGATGGATCAAAGTTTTTAAATCTAGCACTAATATTATTATACTCCCCCTCAGTGATTTCCTCATAGGGAGCCAACTCATACGTTCCCCCGTCATGAGCAAGGAAAGAAGCACCCATCCACCTATCCCAATTTTTCCACGATAACTCTTTGGCTAAATCCCACTCATCGTTCTTAACAGTCATGGTTATAGACGTATTGTGGTTAGTATAGTTTTCTTGGAACTGGAAGTAAGTATCCATCTGGTCAGATAGAGATACATCATTCTTAGTTTGGGTACTGTTAGTCTTTACTGGGAAGTCAATAACTAGGGTTCTTGCATTATTCATCTGCTCTTCAAATGAAACTCCGGGTGTGCCCACTTCTGGAGATATCGGCCAGCCTAGTTCTCTAACAACCTGAACTAGTGGGTCAATAGAGCTTATACGCATTCTACGTATGTAATAGGGGCTATGGGACATATGGATTCCAGGAGATACTCCCCCAGCTACCAAGCTAAGAGTTCCCTCAGGCTTTACAGTCGTTACTAAGAGGGGAGCATTGACCCGCAGTTCGGCTGCGTAGCGTTCAGACTCTCCATTAGCAGCACTTCTTAATACCCGAAGAACGTAGTCTTCATACTCTTTAGGATTCCCATGAGTTCCTGAGGTGAGTGAGTGGGAAAATTCTGGAGAGGTTATGGCCGAGAAAGTATCTTTAACTCCCGTTAGGGATGTTCCCAGTAGTCGGTCACGCTGTTGAACCTTATTCCATTCGGGCAACTCTAAGTCTACTAGAGTCATGCGTAATCCTGCCCGAGCAGACAACCTCTGTGCTTCTTCCAATCCTGAAAGGTCTAGAGAGTTATCGTCCTTAATAAAAGCAGTCATATTAACCGTCGTGAGGTTACAAACTCCATGACTGTCCAAGAGTATTTCACCACAAGGGTTAGTTCCAACTGCGTTAGGTCTACGACGAGCTGCTTCTTCCTCATTAAAGAATCCAGGCTCTCCCTCGTAGCGCATCAGGTCAAAAACCATATCCAAGTAGGCCTTGTCAGGTTTAGCAGAAAAGGCTATCGAATTGTTAGACATTCGCCTGTGATCTAAGCCAAGTCTGGAATTTTGCCCTTTTTCTAATGTCAGGGTGTCCCACCAGTCGGGTTTTTTACCTACAGCCTCTAATTGACTACCTAGACGTTTATGTGCTTGGAACTGTTCGTCAGTCCATAATCCGTTTATAGCATATTTTGCCAATAAAGTTTCATAGTCTTCTGACCCCATCAGGAAGATTTCTGCCGTTCGGCGAACTCCACCTACGACTACGTTATTACCTATGAGGTTACCCATATCTAAAATATGTATAGGGCGAACGTTGTAATACCCTCCGTGTGCCCGTTGTAGAGGCTCCAAAGATGCGTCGATTTGATTGGTTAGCACCTTGTGGAATCCTTCAAACATTTCCATCAAGGGTTCTGGTCCTGATGCGGTTCCGCCAAAGGTTTTTAGGCGTTCTCCCCTAGGACGTACAGAGTTGTAGTCAAATTTAATAGTTTTAATATGTTCGTACTCATGCTTAGTTAATATATCTAAGAAGAGCCGCAACGCCTCAACCCAAGCTTCCTTAGAATCGCCAATGTAAACTTTGGCATATCCTTGCTCTAAATCTATCCATTTAGTGGTTTCCAGACGCTTCTCTGGGGGAGAGGGTTTGTAGTCATCATGAAGAACTTCAACATTAGCCCGAATAGGGGGGAGTTTAGCTGCCATCTCTGGAGTACATTTAAATCCTACCCCAGTTCCTACTAGCAATAGATAAAATAAATCTGCTAGATCATTCCACTCTTGAATAGCTGTAAATGAGCAGTTATAGTTGGCGAGTGGGTACTTTTCTGCCACATGGTTTTCACCGCCCCCAATCCAAAGCGTTCTCCCACTAAGAAATTGCTTAGTGTTGTACATAGAATCAAAAAGGGCTTCCGCCTCTTTAGTTAGAGCGTCTAAATCGGGTGTATATCCGATTTTCTTTAAATGATTAAACGCTAAACCTACGTTGTACTCTATCGCCCGCTGACAAGCCTCTAGCCATGTTTCCCTACGCCCTAATTTATTAGAAAATCTAGAATACGTTCGATAAAATACGAACATACCCATAGGGTTGAGCGGGGATTCGGAATTCTCGTACTTTTCTAAGAATTCAGGGGATAACTTAACAGGGGTATGGGAAGCGTGGTCATGTTCTGGGGTTACGGGTTCAGAGGGTACTCGGGTTATAGCAGAGGTCGTCACTGGGGGGTCTCCTAAATGGATTCTTTACCATACATTTCAACGGATTTAGCGTAAATGTCGCCCAGGGCAGATGAGAGGTCTTCGTCTATAGGCATGTCATTATTATACGCAGGATGGTCTCCTACTGGCTGACTTTCAGTGTCCAATTTGCCACTAAAAACTTGAGCATCCCCAACCCCTGTGTAGGACGAAGGTCCCTCTAGTTTATCCGCTGCTAAACAGGCCAATGCTATACTCCAAAAAGAGTCCCCGTGACCATTAGGAGTTTCTGCTGCCTGTAAATCTCTGTTAACAACTAAAATTTGCTCTTTTTGAACTGCATCAGGTAGTAGGTGTAATTTACCACTAACTACGTAATGCTCAAATTTAGCAGCCATATTATTTTTAGACCTTCGAGTAAAGTGCATCATATCCCACTTTCTGTTCAAACCTCTTAGATGTTTAACAGTTTCGCTATGCTCTTCATTACTCAAGCCTTGGGTATTATCGGTTTGTAGACCTCTTTCTTCTAAGGCTCTATCGGTGTTATCTATATAACCTTTATCTATTTCAAAATGGTTGGCTACCTGATTCAAAATATCTACCTGAGACTGGTAAGACATACCTCTTACAAACTCGTGGTATAGCTGAACTACGTGTCCGTCTTCCTTACGCTTTCCAAAGACAGCTAGGTGGGCAGGGTGGCGACGTTTTCCAACATCATATCCAGCCACAACCCATTCGTAATCTTCTGTTAGGTCGTCAACGTGATTTATAGTCCTACGGTATGGCTTAAGCTCAGAGTCTTCACATTTTTCTATTTCTTCTTCCGTAAAGTATCCTTCAGTTCCAAAGTGGGGTTGTAGCATATATTCGGAGGAAAAGGAGCTCCGATTGCTCTTTTTGTAGGCGTTTAACCAACCTTCATCCCGAATTTCAGGAGCTAAAACATGTCTACCCGGAACTGGGTCAAAAGCTGGTAGCACCACGTTATTAAACTTCTCATCGCTTATGAGTGTTGCCAACAAGTCGCCGGGAGCCATTGGGGTTCCCACTACAACAGTCGGGGTGCCTGGGTTAGGGATAGGCATCAACGCCCTAAAGAACAAATCTTTAATCTTAGGGAGTTCTCCGGGATCAATAGGAGAGTTAGCATCCTTCAAAATATCATCCACTACCATCCCGGCGTTAGTGTGTAGCCCCCGTTTGAACTGAGTAACACCCGCCATTTCCACCCTTACAATTCCACCATCTGCTGTTTGGTATCTAATAGCATTATCTGCGCCTCTGGCTAAATCTTTTGTAAACCATTCGTTAGCCAAAAGGGGATTAGCCCGAATTTCATCTTTCATAGTCCTTACGTGATATCTAACCATGTCGTGGTTATAAGAAGCATACAAAAGACTTCTACTAGATGCCTTAGTTCTCATGAGTTGCCAAATAGTGTATCCATGGCCTAATATGGTGCTTTTCCAATGACCACGGGGGAGGACACACACGAAGTTCTGTCCTTCATCTAAGGCACGATCTAATTCATCACAAATAAACCCAACGTGCCATATATCAAATAATTCTGGGTTAGGAAAACTATATTTCCAAATAGTCTGGACAAACTCTTTGAAAGTCTCGGGTACATCAATCGTGGTATCGTTAGTTAAATCTGTTACGAGTTCGTGGACAGCATCTGACCATGACAGCTTGCTATTTTCTTTTTTAGACGAATTAACCATTTACGTCCTCAAATTCTAGCAAGAAGTCTTGTAGTCTAGTTCCTAGCCGTTGACGAATCTCCTTATCGGAAACTTCTTCCATAATAATGGAAACAATTCCTTGAATAAATTTTCTAGCTATCAACCCTTCAAGAATCAGCCTCTCGCCCTTAATAGCCATATCGACAGCTTTTGCGGCATCACTGGCTCGGTCAAATTGCAGGACATCCAGAGCGTCAGAGGCTTTAGAAGTGATTTTCTTATACTGCTCTAGGTGTGCCTCTGAGTCTAACCTACGATGACTAGCCTCTAGTTCAACCATCTTATCTCGGGACCTTGCTATAGCCTTACTCTTAAGATCCTTCCACCCCTGTTCTTTTGACCATTGGTATAAAGTATCTTCGGGAACATCCACCTCGAATTTAGCTAAAATATCTTCTTTTATTTTAGGAATAATCACATCGTCGTGAATATATGTTTTTGCAGCGAAGTCTTTGACGCTCTGAGAGTATTTTCTATTCATTAAAGTCTCCTAACTAAGGGATTGTCCTCCGAAAGGAGAGTTGTCCATAATCCAGCCTTCATCTTTAGCGGTTGGGTCTGTACTATCATCAATAGAGTAAGATTCTCCCATGCGCTTACTCATGTCTACATGTCCTGATCGGCCAAGTTCCCACGGTGTGTGACAACTAGGAAGCCTTTGACTAGACCCACCCACACCCTTAATAGTCCTTAGGTCAATTACTACCTCATCCCGAGTACATACGGCTGTCCATACTTTCTCCATCTGGGGACTCAGGGGAGTCCAGTTAGACCCTTTGACGTTTTGTCTTCGCACTACAGTTTCTGTATGCGTTAGGTTCTCTACAGACTGGTTGAACAGGCAGTCAGATAGGTTGCAGTAAACAACTTTCGTATGCTCCTGTACAGCTTCGGGTACATTTTCCACCGGAGGTACAAAATCAGCGGTTTTCCGCTCCTGCTTCTTAGTTACTACAAAGGTAGGTAGTTTCTTTTTAGGTCGTATTGACCCAGGTTTCCTAGACATTTTCTTGACTCCACTTCGCTATACAGGCTGCGTCAGCCCAGTCTTGTTCTTCAAACTCTGTGTTAAAATAGTTAGTCGCATACTTCATTATATCTTCTTTTGAAGCACCTCCATTACCCACAACTTCTTTTTTCCATACTCTATTATCTACAGTTTTATAGGCTATATTTGCCAGTTCTAAAACTTCTTTAACCGCACCAACTACCTCAGATATAGAAATAGTAGAGTGTGGATTTTTAAAATACAAAGGCTTTTCAATAGCCACTGTTCCGCCTTCTACTAAACTAGGTAAAACGCCTAATCCTTTAGCTATATCTGGAAATCTGTCTAAAGCTTTTTTACCTTTAGCATCAAATTTTATACACTGGATGATATTACTATCATCGTCTATAATTGTAGCGTGTACCGCACGAGAGCTACAGTCTATTCCTGTATGTATGACGTTTCCTCCAAAGTAAACCCTCTAGAGAGCCATTCTGCTTTTAGTTGCTCTTCGGCTCCCTTCCACTTTTCGGGTTTATGGATAGAAACTAATTTCCCTGTATCTTCACGTATAGCATAATTTTCTATATTCTTAGATTCATTTTTATCAACTACTAATTTAATAATTCTATCTCTAGCCTCTGGAGTAGCTATAGCCATAAGATTACCCATAGTAACCCAGAGCAAGTCCCCGATTTCTTCATCGAAGTTCGCAGGATCTTTCTTGAAATTCTTTATGGAGTCCTGCCACTCTTTTACTTCTTCTTTAATTATGGGAATTCGTTCTTTCATCAGGGCTTGCTCAGTTCTGCCTTCATACGAGCCCTCGTGAGTAAAATCCCATCTGTTATGGAAGTCGTATACAGCCTCGGCTATAATCACCATAGTTTCCATAAAGCGGTCTCGGTTCATAACACTCATTATCTTTTTCCTGCATCTAGGCTTCGGGCGGATAAAACCCTACTGGAGGTGTTAAACAGTCCTTTAAACGCATCTCTACGACCCAATAGTTTATCGTAAGCTACTCTAATCTCTATGAGAGTTTTCATAGCTGTGTTTAGGCGTTTGTTATCTCTTAGTATTATACCTTCCATTTCATCAATAGTCGGTTTACGCACACCCCGCTCTAAATATGTCTCTGCTAGTTTAGCCTTTTCAACCTTCATACCTATCTCATATGAAGTTTCGTAGGCTCCTTTTTTTGCGCCCACGGCTGCTAAGTTCAGTTCCACAAAGGCTAACCACGCCCCAGATACCGATAGATACTCTTGTAGTTCAGTATTGGAAGCCTCGGACAAGTTGCCAAATGTTATATCTTCTCTAGTATTACTATTGATACGTATAAATGGAATTTCCATTTCATCTATGTATTGATTAGCCCTATCGTAACCTTTATCAACAGTCCATATTTCATCGGTCATTAAGTCGATTCTCCTTATGGGACCCCGCAACACTGAGCATCAACGAAGTTGCCACACTATTCATAGTTACTTTGTCCATATTACTAGTATCCAAATTTAAATTCCAATCCATAGGTTCCGTATCTAAAATTGTTTCGGATAAATGCTCTTGTTGACTTAGCCATACCTCTTTAGTGGTAGAGGGGTTGAACTTTCTAGATGTTCCATACCTTTTCCATCGCTCGTCAGTATCTGCGTAAAGCTTTACGAGTAAGCCCCCTAAGTTTCTAATATACTCAAATTCATTAGGATATCTAAGGTCATCAAAAACTACAATTTGTCCCGAACTTAACTTTTCTTTTACTTCTGAGTCTACTGCGTTTACCCATACGTCGGAATTAAACTCTCGCAACTTCTGACCCACACCTTGTAAGGACTCTCGGGTTTCAGGAATATCTAACCCTTTCAAAACCTGTCTTAGTTTACCTGCAAAGGACATAACCACTACCTGGTCGGGCCACCTAGCTGCCATATCTGAAGCAACAAAAGATTTTCCGGTGTGCATTTTTCCATATAGGCCAATTATCCTAGACAAGCCCCAACTCCTCATCTTTCACTAACCTGCAATCACAATAATTATAATGAATTGCGGCTACTTCGGCTAACTTGGGAGGCTTAGGCATGTCTACTATGGTTTGCGCTCTAGTAAGGATTCCATCCCATAAAACTTTGTTTTGTTTGACTAC
>TARA_R110000796_G_scaffold63184_3_pt1 | contig 11766 bp, 10 predicted proteins | sample TARA_R110000796 | Tara Oceans TARA_R110000796 (sample SAMEA4397815) | marine metagenome | biome: Polar Biome; feature: [SRF] surface water layer (ENVO:00010504); material: water (ENVO:00002006), including particulate matter (ENVO:01000060) such as... | depth 5 m | reverse complement strand
GGTTCTATTGCTACAGGTACGCTAAACTTTATAGGTGTTTATGTGAACGGACTACCTTATCTATCTAGTCACAACAGTAAGACAGGGTTTGGCGGAGGATTTGGCTTTGCATCTATAGGTTCTATCAACAAAGCTATGGCTGACGTTGGTGTTAGGGGACTAGCAGGAGATCAACTACAAAGATTTGGTGCTAAGAATACAGGGTTAAACTTTGACAGGGCTGAGTTCTATGATGGCGTAGCCAAAAGCAAAACACTACAGGCAGAACATAACCTAACTGAACTAGAAGCTAAGTTCTTAGCACAAGAAATACGTGAAGGTGTGATGATACCTGCACAGAGTAACGCCATGATGGGTCTATCACGGGGCAACATGAGTAAAGCATGGATGCAAAAATTTGTAGACGCTTTCATGTATCCGTTTAACGCAACTGAACGCGGTGCGCGAAGAGGCTTTGGCCTTGCGGCGTATAGACTAGAGTTTGCGCGACTAAAATCAGTAGGTAAATCAGATGCAGAAGCAAACGCAGGAGCTACTAAGTTCTCTGTTGAAGCCATAAACAATACTATGGGTGAGTACTCTGTCCTTAATAGACCAGATGCTTTCCGTAATGGTTGGATGTCTTTTGTCTATATGTATAAGGTGTACCCAGTTACATCCATACAGATGTTTGCTAACCTGTCACGCAATGGTAAGTTAGGTATGCTAACTAGCCTTATAGTTATGTCAGGTATGTCAGGTATACCACTAGCAGAAGACTTAGAAGACTTGATAGATACTTTAGGTCAAGCACTTGGGTTTAAATCAGGTAGCGTAAGGTTCGAAGCGGCTAAACTTCTTGAGGATTTATACCCCGGATCATCTAAGTTCTTACTTACTGGTGCGCTCAACCAGATCATGCCTATAGACATTGGTGGTCGTGTGTCTCTAGGCAACGTAGTCCCTGGGACAGGTTTCTTTTTATCAGGTTCAGATAAATACAGAGAAATCAAAGACATATTCGGCCCCGCCTATGGTTTCCTTGAGCAGTCAGGTGAGTTCGCATACCTAGCCGCATCTGCTCCGCTCTCCTCTACAGTAACCACAAGTGATGCACTTCGCAAAGCCCCCTCTACTACACTAAGAAATTTTGCTGACGCATTTGCTTACTTAAAGAATGGTACTGTCGTAGACAAACGTGGCTATACTGTGACGGAAGACATGGGTAGTATGCTACTTCTAGGTAGGCTATTAGGTTTCTACCCTAAAGAAGCCGCTGACCAGTACGGAGCAATCAAGTACGCTAAACGAGTTACTGACTATCAACGTAGTGTAACCACGGAGTTCAAGCAGGCATGGCTTAAAGGTAATAAAAGCCAGAGAAGAAGCATAGAGAAAAGCGTTAAAGAGTGGAACAAGACAGCCAAGGGTACACCTATGGAGATCAGAAACTTCCGTAAGAACGTACGCAAAGCAGAAAAAGAGGCACGCAAGACTGCCGCCCAACGTACCCTCAGAAGTTCTCCGCTTGCCGCACGTAAAGACTTGGACAAGTTCTTTGAAGCTATGGTTGCAGACTAAGGTACTATCTGTAGCTGACCTAATGTTAAGTCTTCATACGCTATCTCAGCTTCGTCTAATAAACCTACCATCCTTGGATGTCTTAGGTTTATACCTATCACATAAGTCTGTGGTATCTTAATAGGTGTGTCCCTACCTAGCGAAGCTCTCATACCAGATGGTGTAGCGTCAGCGAGTTCTTGTTTAAGTATATCTGTTATACCTTTGTAATCACCACCCCTAACAGACAACCACTTACGGAAGTGAGCGCGGTCTAACATCAGTGTCCCACTGTCGAATGGGTCTGATGATACCTTCCTATGCACATCTACTCTAGCTCTAATACCATTACGTGGTACTCGTTCATAGTCAACCATAGGTATCTTACCTGTGTGCATGACCCTAACAGTATCACCTGCAAACTCGTTGAGGTACTCTGATATAAGATCAAACGCATCAATCTGGTTTTCTGATACTGTTCTACGTAGAGTACTGATCTGACTAAGCGCCCACTTAACACAAGGTTCTGACTTGAAAGCTAGTAACCCCCACCCTTGAGCCAAGTTAATGGCTAAGTCAGCAAGAATAATAACCTGTTCCCAGTATCGTTCTTCGCCTGTAAACTTAACACCATACTTAGAATGGAAGTTGTTGGTGGCCTCAGCTATCATAGCACGCAACCCTTCTGGCCCAATTTCCATTAACTTCTGTATGAATATATCTCCTGCCCCACCATAGTTTGTAGACATAAGGTCAAAGAGTTTCTTACCTATGTTAGAACTATCTGTGAATAACTTGCTAGGTGTAACAGTAAGCTCAAGTAGTCTAGCCATCTGCGCGTCAGTGTCTAACCCTGATGCAACCATCTTAGAACTAAGCGGTCTGTTAGTAGAGACTATGCAGAACGTAGCCCATGTCTTAGCCTCACGTTCTTCTGCGTTCCTATTAAGCCTAGCTTTATCTCTACCTTGGCTGACCCAATATAAGAAATCACCTACGTCTTTATCGGACATCATCGTAACTTCGTCTATAGTTATAGGTAGGTTAGCGTACAAACCGAACCTGCTAAACAGTGTGTTCTGCGTGTACTTAGCTTGGAAGTGTAGCTTATCTGGATTACCCCATACTGATTGAGCCATTAACTGCGCTAAAGATTTACCGCCGCCTGTCTTACCGAACAGGGATACAGTCATACCTTTAAGGCCAGTGAACTCAAGTAGCGGTGAAGCCAGACTTATACCTATAGAAAACATGTGGGCATCTAGGTCAGCACGTTGTAGTAAACCTGTCATACCTTTCCATGTGGCTAGGTCTCCTGACACACCAAACATATCACTACCTATACGAGAAGAAGCAGACGCTAGTTTTATAGATTCTTTTTCTATAGTACTATCAGGCTTACGCCTGTATAAAGTATCACCTAAGACAAATAGTTTGTGATCTTCTTTCCAACCCATTGAAGCGTAAAGGTTAGTCATAGTTCTGAACTTACGCAATTCATTCATGTATGAACGTAACATATACTGAAAGTACTCCGTTTGTTTTTTAGTTATTAACACAATACCTTGGTCAGCTACTATACTAACAAAGTATTGGTACGTACCATCTGCTAGGTAAGCCTGTCTTAGTATTAAGTCTTGCCAACCTACATGTGGTCTGTTCCATTTAAACCTACATACCTCGTAGCCCAGTGATTCATCTCGGCCATAGCTTACAGGGTATATATCAAAGTCACATACATCTATATCAGTATCGTCCAAGGTAATCTTTATACCGCTTTGCGCTCTCTTGAATGGCTTAGGTATGTTGATCTCAGTTATCACATCTTCGGGTGCATCTGCCGATGTATCTACCTCTTCAAACTGCGCACCTAATCTGGTAGGGCTTCCGATCTTACCGCTAAACGGACACCCCTTACACCCCCCTGGCCTTTCGCTGTCAAACTTAGCACAAGTTGTTGGCCCATCTACAGCCTGTCGCCAGTTGCGCAACTTACGCAGTGTCTCAGCTTCATCATAACTAGGGTGGTTCTTACTCCACTCCTTTGCTGTCTCTTCTGGGTCTACACAAAACGCCGCCACGCCTATAAGGTTATACCACATAGGTTCTTGCACTTGGTCTTGGTTATCCACAGCCCAAGCAATCTGCTGACATTTAGTCTTGACTACACTGGCTACTGATGGTGGGTACTCTTGTTCTACGGCCAAGTTAGCTAACAAAGAACTACCTTGAACAGCTTTCTTTAGACCTACAGGCGGTGCTACTATGTAATCTTTAAAGCACTCTGCCATTTGTTCTGGTGTTACAGGGGGCTTGTCTACCAATAGCTTTACTTGGTTGCCACCCTTGGGGTTATGTGTACCTACTGCTCGTAGTACTCTTGCACTATCGGCAGGGACAGACATATCCTGTTTAAAATTATTCTCATAAACACAACGCTTCATAGCATCAGCAAGAGGTTGCCACTCGCTTGGCTCTAGTTCTCTCGTGAGTACCCAGTATACATGAAGCCCATTACCTGATGATACCACCATAGGCTTGGGTAGCCCTGTGTCTTTTATAAATTTTAGTAGAGCTTGTAGCCCCTCTTTCTGCGATGGATAATCTTTACCTTCGCCGCAATCTACGTCCATATACAACGCCTTGGTCGTACGTACGTTAGATTGTTTCCTACTTTCTTTCGTTACAAACGCTGACGTAGCGTAGTAAACATTTCTTTTTCTCTTATCTAAACTGATAAGTGCCTGCTCAAGTTCTCCAACGGAGTTGTAAAAGGCTTGTCTCAGGTAATCTTTTTCACCCTGACGTTCTACAACTATTGTGCAGTATATACCCTCCGTTGGCAAAACTCGCTGAAGAAAACTCAACGTGTCCATGTGTTACTGCCTTTTATGTGGGGGGTAAATACCCCCCTTGTTTTTCTATACTACTCCTGAGTTTCTAAAATCTCAAGTAAAGTTTCGTATCTGGATAGCGCGCTCATACTTCTTGAACTCTCGGTAGGCCATTGGCCTTCCTTAACAAGAGATATTAGTTGCCGCAATATCCGTTTCGCTTTAGCTTCATTGTTATCACGGATGGGCTTACCTCTAACCCACCCATAATAAGTCATCCGCGACACACCCATAAGCTGTGACATATGTTTAACACTAAGGAGCATATGCTCCCTAAGTGCTTCAACCTTTTCAAAGTCTAATGGTTTCTTAGTCATCTGCACCAAGGTCTCCTAGTAGATCGTCAATCTCACTGGCAAGATTACCTACGTCCGCATCGACAACCTTCGCAGCTTTAGGTTCTTCTTCTCTGGCTGCAGGGGCTTCAATCTTCGCAGCCTGAGTTTGTCCAGAACCAAAGCCGTGTGTTGTCTTAGCCTCTTTGCCAGCGGGGTCTGGTGTAGCTTTTACCAGAACAGGTTTAGGGTTCTTTATCTCCATAGCTACCGGGGGAATAGCAGGTAACACTTCGCCTGTTATCTCTTTAACTTGCTCAGAACCAAACACATTTTCTAATGCTGACTGTGTAGTCTCATCAATGAAGCCGCCAAAGCCAAACAATAACTTAGGGAATGACGCATCAGTATCAAAGGATACTACTGTCTTAACTATCTCTGGTGGAATACCGCGTGTCGATAGTTCTTTCTGGTATGCGTTGAGACCTTTTAGTGCGGCAGGTGTTACTTGTAGTAGGTATACCTTACCTGTAGGATCGTCAGCCGCAACTACAGCAAGACGTTTCTGGTCGGCACATGCTTTAAGTTGTTGACCATTGTTCCCAGTTTTAGAACCCCATGCGTTCCACTGACACGCCGCACATACATCGTTCTGTGGCGTTTCACTGTCAGGGTGAGGGCTTGTGCCATCTAAGGAATAACAATCAGGTGCGCTAGCTTCCGCATCTTTATCCCATGCTTTAGCGTAGTAAGTTTTAGATAGCTTAGGGTTAGCACCCACAATAACTACTGGTAACTTAGTAGTATCTAAGACTGTCTCTGTGCCGTCTTCTACTATGCGGAAGCGACTACCTTTTATAGATATTTTAGCGAAGCCACTGCCTTCACCACTTGTAAGGCCACCTGTTAGTGACTGTGCTAAAGAGGAAGGTTGACCTACTTTACCTGCTAGGTGTGCAGGGATTTGTATATTTGTTGGTACTAGGTTGCTCATTTTACTCTCCTTTGAGTACTGGTTTACGAATGTTTATGTCTAGCTTAGTGCCGTAGTTGACACCTGCAGGGACAGATTTGTTTGCTTCAATGTATCCACGTACAGCCATCTTGCTTACACGTTTCTCAAGCATGTCATACGCATCATTATCGCGTATAAAATTTAGCACTGAATCCCAATCAGCTACAGCCGCAAAGTCTGTAGTGGTTAAGAAAGCAGTACCACTGTCTGTTTTGAATGACGTTACACCATCCTCATCAGCCTTAACTTTTAACCAAGCTTCTAGCTTAGTCATCTTTTCTTTATATACCTTGGCTTCTGCCTTGGCGGCGGCCTCTATAGCCTCCTTTTTTAAGCGCAACTTCATGTATGCACCTATAACTTCTTCTACTGTAGCCATGTGTTACTCCATCTCCTTCTGGATTAAATCTAATAGTAAGCCTTGTAGCTTCTGTTTATTAGCAAGTCGCTCGTACATAATATGTTCTATCTGCGTAGCCTCTATATGTACCACATTAGATGTGTGCTTCTTGCCAATCCTCTCGATACGACCATTGGCTTGGACGTACTGTTCGTTACTGGTAACTGGCCCATACCAAACAACAGTAGATGCTGATGTTAGGGTCAAACCATGTGCCATTGTAGCAGGGTGCGCTATCAAAACCCTTGGGTCTCTAGCGTTCTGAAAGTCTTGGAATATAATGTTGCGTTTAGATGCAGGTACTTGTCCGTTAACTACAGCTACACTCCACGTCTTACTTAGCTCTCGCTCTAGCATATGTAATGTACCTGTAAGTGGCACAAATACTATGACCTTCTGCCCTGCTTCTTGTATAACTTCTTTGACAGCGTTTACCCTAGGCTGACAGTCTAGTTCTACGTTCTGTCCGTCGTCACTATAGGCAACACCACATGCTATCTGAACAAGTTTCTGTAACTTAACCGCCTCGTTGACAGCAGTTATAGTACCCTCGACAGCCGCTTCTGTAACCAGATGGCGCATCATAGTTTGGTAATGCTTAGTCTGTTCGGGGGTCATAGGTACAGCCCTAGTCTGGCGCACTGTATCAGGTAGATCAAAGCACTCGTCTCTAGTATATCTGACAGCAGGTTGTAGTGTATGCTTAACAATATCCATACTGTTCTGCCTCGGCACATACTTATACTGGCCTATCTTCATCATCACCTGTTCTCTAAAACCTGTGTAGGTCTTACTAACATTTTGATTACCTACTAGAGTAGCTAAAGCCCAAGCATCTGTAGGGTCATTAGGTGTAGGTGTACCTGTCATAAGCCATAAGCGCATGTGTTCGTGTTGCTTCAACCACTTGCGGAATATCTTAAACCTACTGGTAGATGGGTTACGTAGCACTGCCGCCTCATCTATAATAACAAGGTCGAACATATCCTTTATGTCATCACGTATAATATTAAACCCATCGTGATTAATGATATAGAAGTCAGCCTCGGTGTTGAGTAATTTCTTACGCCTTGCCGCAGTACCATGTAGCACAACGTGTTTGCGGTGTATAAGCCCTGTAAAAACCCCGTCACCCCAGACACGCTCAAGTGTAGATAGAGGTGAGAGTATGAGTACTTTCTTTACCGCACCCACTGATATTAAATAGTCAGCCGCCCATAGCGCGCTCTGTGTCTTACCAGTACCTATCTCGTTAAGTACTAAAGCCCTTGTGTTCATGGTAAGAAACGCAGAAGTCATACGTTGGTGGTCATACGGCGTGAACTGCCCTACCCAATCATAATAATGTAGTATAGGCGAAGGCGCTTTTATACCAAGCTCGCGTAGCATACCTACTTCTTTAATCCTATGTGGCGCTACAACATAGTCAACACCATTCTTAACCCATGCTTTAGCAGTAGGTACAGTAGCCAGTACACGTTGTGGGTTATTAAGTTTTAATACTATCGCCTTTGATTTCTCTATTACATACACGGATGTATTCCCTCACCATCTCTATTGTCTCATCATCACAAGCAACAAAACATTTGCCACCTGCGTCTTCTATGTTTGCCATCGCTCGTTCTTGTAAACGTGTAGGTTTCTTTGTCCTATCTGATTTACATTCAACGCCAAGGAATAAACCCCTAACTATAGCAACCCTATCTGGTATCCCTGCCGCACCAAATGGCCCTGCTTGTGGGCTATAGTACCAGATACCTTCTTCCTTAAACATCTTGTCTAATTTTTTCTTGATACGCCCTTCGGGTGTAGTAGCCATGTGTACTCCTATCTGTAAAGTATGTCAAGTTTAGTTATGAATATTCGCAAAAGTTTTTACAAGGACACCAGTTGCATAGCCCACTAGGTTTGGCAGGCCAGTTTTCTGTCTCAAGCGACTTCTCTATACGTACTACCTTATTCATAAGACGCGCCCATAGTTCTGGTTCGTTGTCTCTGGTATACGTTTCGTGATCCATTGATAAATCTTTTAGCCATACGAAAGCAGTACGCACTCGCTTAACTTCTGGGTAATGTTTGAATACCTGTAGTGCAAACAACTCTAGCTGAGAGAAGTCTGGCCTACGTTTGCCTGTCTTCCAATCAAACATTATAGCCTCATCCCCCCGAATGACTAAGACATCTACGATAGACCGCATCCATGCGTCTTTAGAGAACCAACTAGTAGGTTCTAAAGCTACGTTAAGTGTAAGCTGTTGTTCTACTAACAACTCACCCCCGATTGCTAGCTTAACAATAGACTGACATAACGGATCATAACGAGCAACCTCTTGTGGTAACTCAGTCGCCTTGGCTAGTCGGTCTTCAAGGAACTTATGCACACGCTCACCCCATATGGTAGCCTCACCCCCCTGATCTTTGACTTCTTTAAGTACACGTTGGTGGTAGTATCTCTTGGGGCAATTCTCATACATCTTAATTGCTGAGAAAGAGTGTGATAGTTTGGTCATTTAGCGTCTCCGTAGTTAGCACCTATGTCCGCTTCGCAAGCAACAGGTAGATCAGCCGCCCATTTAGGCGGTGTAGACATTACTTCTACCATAAAATCCCTAGCTTCCTCAGCCTTATCTTCATCTACTATACACACTACTTCATCGTGTACTTGTAGAGCTACATGGTATCGTTGTCCTATCGCTACCATCTGTTCAGCTACAACTATACGAGCAACAGCTTGTGTTATGTTCTCTACAACTTTACCCCCATAAATCTTAGTCCACTTGGTAGTATCCATGTGTCTATTCTTATATGATCTGGCGTTGTTTATATACTCATGTCCGTCTTCACCTCTGCGTAATGCAGGGTATCTTATATAAAATCCATTGGGCATACGGATACCTTGTTCATCATAGCTAAGTATATTACATAGCTGTCCAGAACCTCCCGATGATAACGCTTTTAGGACATGGTTACTCCTGTTCCACAGCGATACTATCTTATGGTTCTTGTTCCTGTACAAATCCACAACACGTTTAGCTTCCCCTGTTTCTACTACTACAGACGGATACCCTGACTTGAGTGACGCTTGGAACTTATCAGCTCCCATACCATAACCTAACCCAAGTATAGCTGTCTTACCTACGTGACGCTCTAGCTTGTTGGCTTTTGTTACTGGCTTGCCATACACATCGGACGCGAACTCAGAGTATACATCATTACCTGACGCAAAAGATTTAAGTAAGTCTTTCTGGTCTGCTAAGTACGCTACCATACGAGCCTCGATCTGCGATGAATCACATGCCACAACAAGTTGTCCTTTGGGTGCAGTCAATGCCGCCCTTAGCTTGCCGTTACGCGGTAGGTTCTGTAGGTTTACCTTATCACCTCCACTAAACCTACCAGTATGCGCTCCGTAATAGTTAAGCATTATAGGTAGTCGCCCTCGTTCAGCTATACCCATGAAAGATATAGTCCTACTCTCTTCTATGGTAGACTTAACACCTAGCCTTGCTTCTACAACAGCCCTTACTGATGGCTTCGGATGATCTAGTAACTCTTTAAACCCTTGATCCGTCTTAGCAAAAGCAAACGCTTCTTTACCTGTAGTAGTGCTTATTTTCATAGGCGGTGTAACACCTAGTGCTTTCAATAGACTAGCAAACTTAGGGTTAGACATAAGTATGTCCTTAGCTTTAGCCTCTCCGCCTAACTTGTCTAGTAATGCAGTCTTCTGATCCTGAATAAGATGTAAGTGTTCCACCAACACGTTGTTGTCTAGTCTTATAGTAGGTTCAGTATACATTCGTAGGGTCTGGTCTATCACCATCAACTCACTACTTGGAAAACCTTTAGCTAACTTCTTAAAGAGTTTGTATGTTAGCTCTACGTCTTGGACGCAATAGTCTGCATAGCGGTTCATATCCTCGGCAGTAAAGTCCTCACGCCTTTTACCCATAGCATTTATAACTTCATTACCCTTCTGACCTAAGCCGTAATGATCTGACAACACCTTGAGAGAACCTCCTACTGTCATCTGATGCTTGGGACGTGCCATAGACAACGTATCTAACCATAGTTTAGGTTGGATATTAAAGTGCCACCCCAGTATAGCACCATCAAACGCAGTGTTATGTGCTAGTATAGCTTTGTTACTATAATCTATTGATCGTAAAAACCTGCTAGGATTATCTCCGCTATACCAATCGGTATCGTGGTCATTTACTTTAACGCTTACACCTATAACTTCAAACCTTGGGTCTCTTATGTACGCCTCAGTCGTCATCTTTCTTAGGCTGTAGTCTTTGTCGTAGTACGTCTCGAAATCCAACGTCACTATGTCCATCATCTTCATCTTTCCAAGGTGTTTTCACCAGTGTTACTGTAGATTTATCGGACTGAGCATAATATATGCCCAGTTCCTTTTTTAATTTGGTAAGTATCTTCCTATTTTTTGGCCGCAATCTCACCACCACATGCCATATAGCCTGCACCATCTATAAAGTTGTCTAGGTTAGCAGGATTAGATTTGATGCGTGCTATTTTTAATAGGTTCATCATCACCGCTACATCAGTAGGTTCTATTAGCCATCCAAGATGTATGCTCCAGTAGTCAGCTATAAGCGTAAAGTTTTTCTCCATGTCACCATGTTGAGAAGCCCTGTCTTTAGTTACATACTCTTTAGCTTTGTCTAGTATGTCACCACGCTTCATAGGTTTAGGTGTTTCAAGTATTTCTTTAGGCGTACCTGTCCTACCCATTAGAGACGTAACGTATGTAACGTGCGCTCCACAAGCCTTAGCTATCTGCCTGTTTGTAGCTGTTGGATTAGCTAACTTATACTTCCAGATTTTATCTGCTTTTAATTTCTTCTTCATGTGTTACTTCCTTATGATTATAGTTTATTTTTTCTGGTGTAGGCGGAGACACTACCTCCCTTAGCTCCGCCCTCTTTGCTTTTACCTACATTCTTCATAGGTCTTTGACGTTGACGTAAGTCACGATTAGATGCTTTATCTTTCTTGACTTGTTCTTGCCAAGCTATACGATAAGCGTCCTCAAAATCCTCACGCTTCATTAGTAAACTCTTCGCCAAACACTCCGTATAATTTACGTAGTTCAAGACTATGGTTGTTAAGTATAGTATCCATGTGTGATAGTACCTCCTTTGCATCACAAGTATTACTACCTCCATAATAGTAATAACCTCTATCCCTAATAGCACCTTGAACAAACAGCCTTAGTAACTCAGTAGGATGTTCGTTATTCTTAATACATTTGTAAAGTATGTCAAGTTGATCGTCTGTATTAAATCTTAGTATATCAAAGTGTACTCTGTTGTGGGTAGTTTTGGTAGTGTACTCTTCTTTTATAAGTTTATCTAACGCACCAATCTTACCGCGTACTCTAACAGCACGCTTCCACTTACGTATTGCATTGTGCCACAGTCTACGCTTCTCTAACACTAGCGTTTCTTCTATGTCAGGTAAGGGGTTGATAGGTATACCTGTCTCTATGTTAAACTGTAACCCACAAAAGAACTCCTCACTCTCAGAGTTTATGTATTTCTGATGTATATCCCACATAGATGTCCAGTGATGTTGGCTCTCGAACTCAGAGGAATGATAGTAAAAGGGCATAGGTACTAT
>TARA_R110000796_G_scaffold252163_1_pt1 | contig 11772 bp, 4 predicted proteins | sample TARA_R110000796 | Tara Oceans TARA_R110000796 (sample SAMEA4397815) | marine metagenome | biome: Polar Biome; feature: [SRF] surface water layer (ENVO:00010504); material: water (ENVO:00002006), including particulate matter (ENVO:01000060) such as... | depth 5 m | reverse complement strand
AAACCACTCGTCGTAACAACGCTCGACGGCCGCATCCAGGTTTTTCAGCAACTCAACGCCGGTCGCGTCGGATGCCACCGCGTAGTGGCGATAAGCCGTATCAAAACGGTAGAGATCGGTTTGGTAAGCATGGTACAGCGCCTCGACGCTCTCAAAGTGAAACCCTTTGGCATGTTGGTGGCGCAGGCTGAACAGTGCAATAGCCGCGGTGAGCGCTGCGTACAGCTGCCGATAACGCTCGCGGCGGGCATCGTTTTTATGCCGAGACGCCCAATAGCCATCTAACCGCTCAACAATAATGCTATCGAATAGCCGCAGGTCGCGAACATCAGCGGCGGGAATCGCTTGGCAGAGATCCACAATGATCTGTTTTTCAACCACCTCAAAAGTCGCCACATTACTGAGCTGCTCTAGCGGCACATTATGCAGTTTGTCATCAATACGCTGCGCATCAGCTACCCAACCTGAGATCACATCGAACGCGGGGTAAAAACGCGAGCTATCCCGCCAGCGAGTCAGCAACGCACGCGAAGATGCACGGGCATTAACAGAGGGAATCGCCACCTGGCGTGCCCAGTCAGGAATATCAGAAATACTCTCGCAATAGCCAGTAATCAGTAACCGCAACATTAGCTGACCGAAATTCAGAGGCGTTTCACCGCTCAACTCTTCTCGGCTGGCGGGGTAACCGACTTCGGCCTGCAGGGCACGCATAAAAGCAGGCACCAGGGCGTATTTCTCGGCCTCCACTAAAGCTGCCGGATTCGCCTCTAACCCCAGCTCATGGGTCACCGCCTCTTCTGCCAGATGAAACAGCAGCGTCGCCACCTCTATTGACGCTGCCCCCACCACCACGGCCAACATCGCAAGATCCAGCTCATCTTCACTCATGGAAGGCGTGACTAAACGCTTTAACCCTTCAATACGCTTCCGGCTGGCTAAAAACGCCTGCCGCTGTGCTAGATGCTCGCGCAGCACATGGCGCGTTAAGCCCAACTCATTAAAGATCATCGAAACGCGATCCGCATAGAACCGCCCTGAGTAGAGCTTTATATCCAGCAGCCAGTCATCTTCCGGTGCTGGCTCGGCATAGGGAAGGTAGAGCAACGTGGGCGTATCAGGCTCTTCCAGCTCCAAACGTAGCTTTACGCCCAGGGTCGACTCCCCCGCCATCGCGATCACCTGAACGCCTTCAAGCGCGAGCTCACTCAGCGACTCGGCAAAGTGGCCGGGGGCGTCGTACCAGAACACAATCCGATGATGGTCGGTGAAGAAGGCGTGTTGTAAGCCCTGCTGGAGTTGTTCGAGCTGCATATACCCTCTTTACCATTAAACACCGTGGTAGCAATTACCTTTCGCTTTCCATCTATGTATTTTGAAAGATGGTTAACAAAAACATAAGTTTAAGGTGAAATTCTACCACGCGAGTAGCAGCAAGCGCCTGCGCATCTGTAGGAGCGACTTAAGCACAGCGACGTTAAATACATGCTTGTGCGTACCACCCATACAAAAGCTACTCAACGGCAACGCTTGCGTCAGTGTATGACATCGGTCTGCTAGCGGATGTCAAAAGGAACTCAATTTGTCGGAAACTGAAATCCTGCCTATTTGACAGGCTCGGGAGCTAAACTTGTCAGCAAAGCTTTTGCTTGGTTGATCAAGCGCACGGTAGCATCCAGATCCACATGCCCATTTTGATCCGTTTGCCGAAAATCCTCACCGTTAAAAACGGCGACCACCATTGATTGACCGTTACCAAACCTGGCCGGCTTTTTGGTTTTCAAGCCAAAGGCCTCTGAATGCTTAACAATCTTATTGAACCACTCACGTCTTAACGCTGCTCTCTGAGTGACATCCGGCACATCAATTCGGAAACGAAGCTCTCGGTTGTCCACCAACTGAACGTGCAAGATATCCTGAAAGCAGCACCAAAACCCCAGAAACCCGCCAGACTGGTTTGGTACATAGCCCCAGTTGCCTTCACCAAGTTGCTCCTTGAGCGCTTTGTAGAACCCTATCCAAGCGTACCCATCCCACTCTCCGAATGGCTTTGTTCGATAGGCTTCTACCCGCGTATCCCAATGCTGCAGCCACGCTAAATAATCGTGAAAAATAGCGTTGCTTGTGCCTACTCCTGCCTCTAGCACGGCCAGAAAATCACGCCGCGTGAACGGCTGAAACCCATTACGATAAATGGCTTTGTAACAGGTCTGGTCGCCTGTTTTGAAGTATATCGCCAGAGTATTATCGGTCTGGTAACCCCTGCCTTGAATGTCGGCAAGGTACTTAGCCAGCTGGTTCGAGTGCGCTTCTGTGTGCGTCTTATCCTCAATCACAATCGCAAACGTGCCATCAAGCACGCACAGCACGTCAATATTTTTGCTCTGGCGCGTTACGGTAACTTCGGTAAAGTGCGGCATGGGTTTGCCATGCTTTGCGAAAAATGCGCCGATAAGCTTTCTGGCACACTTATGAAGCTGAGGATCGACTGATTCATATCGCAAATCGGCCCAAGCCAGCAGCCACGCAATAAAGGCGTCCTGCGATAGCTCTGTCGTGGCAAACGAAAAAATATTTGGTTTTTCGGTCATAGCTGGTTCAACTGTTGTCATATTGTTGCTGGAGATTAGTTGTTCATTGTTGACGCGGAAGTAAGCCAACATTGCACTAAAGCGAGTAATTAGCTCGGCGAAATTTATTTTGAGCTAGGAATTCACAAAGCCTCATAGTAATCACGGATCATCTGCGCCATCAGCTTGCGACGCGCAGCAAGAAAATCGCGGTAATTGTCAGCGGTGACGGTGTCAATAAAGTCCGGTATGGCGTTCTCTATCAGGTTAGCTTGAAGGTCTGTCAGATTAGTAATTTCACCTAACGATAGCTTACCGGTGTCGCATTGTGATTTCACCTTGGCCATATAGGTCTGCGGAGGATGGTCTTTAATAACGATATTGATGGGTGTTTCCGTCAGCGCAAAATTGGCCACCTGATTGTAGTCACCCTGTTTCGGGAAGCCATTCTTAATCAAATAATTCTTAGGGACAATATGGTGCATATCACCATGCCCTTCGATCATCTGAGCAACATTTATCGACTTCGACAAAAAACCACGGCCCCCCTTACTCACTAGCGCTGCTAAGTAGATTTGGAACGCTGGACTACGCTTGCTAGGTGATACCAGTTCCTGCAGCAAAGCCACTTTCCAAAAACCATCGCCAAGCTCAGACTCTTCCAGAATGCGCAGGTAGCCATCAGCGCCGTGTTCGCTAATGCGCCGTAGGTCGGTTTCCCAGGTTGATTCAAAGCTGCCCACGGCACGGCCAGTGAGTAGCGTCATCACGAACCAGCGTTTGACGATACGCGCCCGCGCCCCCTCGCTCAGCTGATCGTCGTTGCGCAGCCGCAAATACAGCGCATAGGCAAAGTTCAGCGCGTTCTTGGAGCCAATCATGCTAGCGTCGATAAAGCCCGCCGACTTGATCATCATCACAAAGCGTTCTAGATGGGTCTTGCGCACAAGTTGATCTAACGCATTGGAAAAGCGCTGGTAGGCATCGGGAATGCGGCTTTCATCAATCTTACGGGTTTCCGGATCCAGCCCGGAGAGTTCGCTGACAATTGCTCCGGCCTTGCCCCGGCTAAACCCCACCAAGCCCGCAATGCGGATCACATCGGTATATTCCGGCTGAAAAAGCTCATCCGATTGACGTTTGAGCCACTGAATTTTTTCGAGATGCTGGGAGGCGGCAAACTCTTCGTCGTTCTCGCGGATATCGTCAAAGGCATGGCCAGAGACAGTCAGGTGACAGAAATAATCAATCAGCTTGCGCAGGTTACGCCCTTCATCACCGTAGGTGGCAATCTTGCTCATCACAAAATCCGCGCTGGAAAGCGGCACGCCTTTGGCATTAATACGCACAAAGATCTCCGCAACTGTTTCTACATCCAAATCATCGTTGAGAGAAATCACCCCGACCTGCGCATGCTCAATACCCGCGAGCTTTGCTACCGCCGACTCAACCGGCCCTTCATCGGCATCGGGATTTTTTTCAAAATAACGTCGCAAAAATGTCAATTGACTGGTTCCCGAGAACAGCTCGCTGATATCGTCAATCCACTGCCGGCTATTACTGATCGCTGGCGTACGTGTGGCGAACTCTTCGGTCAATGGGTTGAAAGAGATAACAATGCTCTTCTTTTGATATCGCTTACCCACTACGGGTTGGCCAGCAATAGCCGCTCGCAGAGCGGTAACGCGCTGCTGGCCGTCAATCAGAATCTGCTGATGCGCCGCTACGTCGCCGCCTTTCAGCTTGGCGCCTACAGACTGCCAAGTGATCAGGTAGCCCACCGGATAGCCGTTGTATAACGAATCCATCAGGTCGCGCACCTGGGATGTTTTCCACACAAATGGCCGTTGCAGCTCCGGGATGGCAATCTTATCGCTGCGCACATCCGCCAGCACTTGGCTTACTGCGGTCTGTTTTACTTCGTATTTGGCCATGCCTGGTCCTTGTCGCGCTTATATTGTTGTCGGATAGCTTTATCCATGTCACCTAGCGCGCATAAAGCTTTCATAACGACTTGATCTTAGATGCATGTGATTTTGCCGGATCGTGAGGCTAGCCATCTTTAGAGTGGAGACTGATAGCTCTCCAGCCATACTTGTTTTTCGCTTTATCAAAAGCTGCTACTGCAAGGCCCTTCGTTTGGCAGTTATCTGGCAGTGTCGATGCCAGCGAAGCATGAACAAATATGTCGCCACTCACAAAGCCAAACCCTCTCTCGGTGATGCTCAGTGTGCCATCAAATAAACGAATATCCGGGGATTCAAAATGGTCGCTAACCTTCACTGAAACTACTTCAGGCTTATCTGAAGATAAATCGCAGAGCAGCTCAAGGGGTGTGCCTGGCTCGGGAAAACTACGTTTGGGAAAAACTCCTTTCCTCGCAGACAGCGTCATATCTCGGGATACGTAAATATTCGCGCCTTTTAAAGAGGCATGAACATTTTGCAGAATGCCGGCATAACGCTCTGGCTTGGCAATGGTGTATTGCTCCGCACCTGCCGATAAGCTCCGAGTAATTGCATCAAAGTCACTATAATCAATTGAGGCGTCGTACCAGGGGGATGAGGTCAACTCCAAGATATTATCCCGGGGCGCCCATCCATTCTGGCTGTATATCTCCAGGAGTTTGCTCAGTGCCTTGGATGCATTATCATCCGCTCCGGTCTCATGGAATCGCTCGGCGATCTGAATCAGGCCCTGGATACTGAATTTCGGGTCATGGGCAGAAGATAATCCATTTGCCAGAAGTTTGATTGCAACGTACGGCTCATCTTCATAAGTCGTCGCTAGGCCGAACCAGGCCCATGACTCACTGCGTTTACGTTGAAGAACTGTCAAATATGCGTCTCTCGCCCTTTGCAGTTCACCAGCCTGCCAAAAGACTTTGGCCTTGTCGTACGCTAGCCAGACCTTTCCTGCAGGCGAATCTTCCGCGACCTCTTCAGCATATTTGAGAAACGCTACGATCCGAGGCGCTAACAATGTGCTTCCTTCACTGTTAAGCAGGTAGCATGCAGCAACCATTCTGGCCAGCTTCTGAACGGTGCTGGGTGATTCGCCTTTGTCGGTAACAAAGGGCTTATGGTCGTCAGCATTAAATAGCTTGCTCCCAGACATCAATATAAAGGAGCAAATAGGTTCACAAAACTTTCCGATCTTGTTGAAAAGGTTCCATAACCTGAAATCAATGTTATCGCTCGGTAGGGTAAGCTCCAAGTCAGATATGCGTGACGCCCACAGATCGATCGCCTGTTGTTCAGATGGTCGTGGAGTATTGTTTTCACGTGATTTGATAGGCTCTGCTTTCAATTTCAGTGCCGCATAGATCACCCAGAATAGCGATGTTTTCAAGAATTCATTGTGCTTATCTTGCTGTAATACCTGATAGCCGGCCTGCCAGGCTCCCTCTAAATTATTGTTTGATTTGAGCTCCCTGATATCGTCAAAGATACTCATGCTAGGGCCTCCATAGCATTGGTAAAGCGAGTGATCGCTTTTTCTGAAGTTGCTCGGCTAATTCGTATGGAGCTAACCATACCTCGTTTATCTGCATTGATATGTACATCTACAGCGTCTTCGCCTCCTACAAATACCAGTTGAAGGAGATAATCACTTTCGGTTACATGAGCAAGGCTGAAACCATGAAACGCCAGTTTTTCTAAAACTGTATCAAGGACATCTTGCAGGGCGGAGCTTTGTGCATGAAATGGCTCACTAATAAGCTTGTCAATGGATACTTGATCTTCTGGATTGCCGCTGATGAAGACCTTTGTGGTGATGGTTTTCTTCTTGTCGTAGTGAAGCCGTACGGCGACATCAGCTTGCTGATCGCGCTCAATGAATTTTATTACCACCTGAAATGGATACTCGTTCCACTCTCCAATGCGCCATACTGATTTCTCAAGGCGCTCGCGCAAAGCCAGCAGCAGTGGCAATAACTCGGTATCGCTAAATCCTGGGGGTGGAACAATAGATGCTTCTTGCTCTTTCGGCTGCCGAGCAGAGTCGTAGAACAGTCCTGCATTGACGGCAAACGGCCCTACTCGGAGATCATGGGCTCGGCTAACAGTGGCGTAAATCAAGGGCGTGAGCGCAGGCATCTGTCGAACGACCAGCTGTTCTTCAGCGACGGTAGAGGCAGTGTATAGCCAACGAAAATAGTCAGCATTGTTAGGTTTCCCACCCGAAGAGCTGCGGGATGCGTTCACCCACACGCAGGGCCAATGTCGCCCCTGAGCTCTATGCAGCGTCATTACATGCGCAGGGCGAATCAGAGCAGCAGTAGCATAACCCTGGGCTTGGAGAATCTGGTATTCGTAACGGTCATAGCTTGCACGGGCTTCCGCGTAGGCCGGATCCTTCTTATCTGGCAGCCTTTCCTTCCGTTCAGTTAGCAATGGCTTGGCAAGCTGACGGGCCAGTACCTGTAATGCAAGCACTTGGTCTGTGGTCAGTTCAGGACGTTCTGCTTCGTAGAAATCTATCAGATAACGGAACGTTACCTCACCGACACCGGGTAAACGACAGTGAGCAAGCTGGAAGTGCAGGTAGGTAGGCTTGCTTCTTCCGCGTAACTGCACACTATGTGTTTCAATACCCTCGTCGACACCGTCAATAAGCGCTATTTCGCCAGCACTTATCCAGCGCAGTTCAGAGCTCGCCCAAGTTTCGGAATCAGCAGTAATGATCGGTGTACGGTTGTAGAAATCGACCCTATCCCTGATACCCAGTCGTAATGGACTTGTGTGGCCCAGAATTCTAGTTTTAACAGCAGCGTTGATTTTGCGGTTTTGTTCATGGGTCGCACAAAGCAGAATAGATTCCGCGCACACATTACTGACGTCTGGCTCCCAGTTAGTCTTGTTGCTCTCATCCTGGATCTGCAATCGTTTTCCGACAACACGGGGCAGAGAGTTGAACCGGGTGTTGATCACGCGGCTGACCAGGTGGGATTGAAACTGACTTAACGCATCTTGCGGATCAGGCACAACCTGCTCGGACAATAACTCCCCCACTACAGACAGCTGCCGATGTTCCAACAAGCTATCGGTCATCAGGCTACGCTGCTGTGAGCCACGCGGAGTCTGGTATGGGTCGCCGATAACCACAAAAGGGGCTTTGTACGACTCTATTACTGACAGGAAATCCTGAATCAAGTGACCAGAACCATAGCGCCTGTCGGTTATCTTGAACTCTTCGTCACTCAGCAGGTGCGCATCAACAAGCACAGGAATCTGGCATGGCGACAACAAGCCTTGCTTTATTTTGTGAATACCGATTTTGCGGTCATTTATGACCTCAAAATTGTCTGGTTCACGGCTGTATAACCAGGTGTATATTGAGGTGGGTTGTGCCTGCGAATGATGATAAGTGCCGGAGAGCCGCACGCTGGGAATAAGCAGCAGTACTTCGTATCCAGCAGCGCCAATTTCCTCTACTACGTGGGGAAACAGGAAGCGCTTGCCCGTTGAAGCCATGCCAGCTAAACGGAATAAACCGGTCGCACTCTGCAACCATTGACGTAGCTGCTGCAAGAGCGCGCTTTGTTGATGTGTGAGGGCAACTCTTGTGCTCGTATCTTCCAGCCTTTCTCCCAGTAGTCTCACGTCGGGTACGCCAGCTGGTACATAGAGTTCAATACCCAACTGCTTAGTCATTCTCTCGATATCTGCCGGAGGCAGCGAGATTTCCTTGCTCACGATGGCGTCCAGATCCCTAATAAGCTGACGTTCATCAGTGATATAAAACCAGGGCTTGATGCCACCGGGCAGGTGGCGTGCGTCAAACTCTACCGTTCCCTGAAAAGCGACCAGTGCTGCGGTATGGCGCCAGTTACAAGTGGTATTTAGATCAGCCATGTTGCGACTAAGAAAGTCGATCAGGGCGTGTTTGTTGATTGTAAGCTGGCGTAGTGGGTTAACGCTGGCACCGCCTTTCACTTCCACACTGCGGCCGGACTCATCGGTCATCATCCATGGCCCGCTTTCAGAAAACGTCAGGGTTCCGCTGAATGCCTTGAAATCAATAATGATCAGCGCGTTGGGCTTTATGAGCAGCGCATCCAGTTCCCGGCCACCAACGTAAAAATTGGCTAACAAGCGCCAGTCTTGATTGGTGGACAGACAATGCATGCTAAGAGCATCGTACAATCGATCGAACGCCTTGTTTTCATGCGTGTGGTCAAACTGTCTGCCGCGATATGCCTTCATTGCCATCCTTGCAGTTCCTTAATTTGAGGCGAGGGTATTATTAGCCCGCCTTCTCCCCCGTCACAGCCTTCACTTCAGCCAACAAATCCCCAAACTTGCCATAGTTCACCTTCACCCCGTCATCCAGATCCAGCGAGATACGTTGGTCGGCATAGTGACGCAACTTCTCGTCGAAGGTGTTGAGTTCGGCTTGCTGCTTGTAGAGCTTGCTTAGATCTTTCTCAATCGCTTTCGCTTCGGCGGCGGAGGTGCTGGCGTCTTTGTCTTGTTCTAGCTTTTCCACGTAGCTGGCGAGCTTGGTGGTGAGCGGGATGACATAGTCGGTGCGCATCTCGGCCAGGGTGCTTTCGTTGTAGCGGTGCAGGTAGACCAAGCACTCGAAGGCTTTCTGCTTGCCGGAGCTGAATAGCCAGTAGATGGGGCGTTTTTTATAGGTGCGCAGGTGATCCTTGAAGAACTGGGTGCTGAGGTAGCGGCGGATGGTATACAGCGCGGCCTCTCCATTCTTGGGTTTGATGGCGTGAAGGCAGAGACTTTCAGCGACGAAGTCGAGGTTTTCCTGCAGGTGTTCCTCGCCCCAGACGGTGCGCACGAAATCGCGGAAGCGGTTGGTGGCGTCGTCGGGGAACCACTCCTGATCGGTCAGGGGGATAATGGCGTTGTCATCTGGGGCGAAGCTTGGCTCGGGGATCTGGGCGAGGTAGTCGCGGACGGTTTCGCCCTGGCTGGCGAGAATCAGGCCGGGCTTGTCCAGCGAGTAGCGGCCCATCATGCAGCCGATGGCGTAGCTGACCAGCTCCTTGAGAGCATCACACTGGAGTAAGGTTTCCAGTTCGCCTTCGGACCGGTTAGAGCCGTAGCGATAATATGGATTGCAGTTTAGAGTAACTCCTTTTAAAGGAGCTTCCGGATTCATTTCTTCTTGTAAGCCGTAAGCATCTATGAAAAGACAATTGTTTTCTATCTCAAGCTGCTCCAGCTCGCCCACCATTCTAAACCAATCATATCTCAACTTATTCAAGGATCCCTTAACTGATGACTGTACTTCATCTATGCTCGCTAACTTTAACCCTAAAAAGTTCCAAGATATTTCATTAGAATCCCAGTCAGCTTTTTCTAGCTCAATAGATCGTCTGGCTATAGAAACCACCTTCTCGCCGACTTCAACAACTGGGATCGACGCAATTTGCCCCGCTTCAAGATTTAAAGTTGGAGATAATATTTCAAAAAATCTTAATGCTAGACTGGAGTTGAGAAGTGCCAGTAGCTTATATGCGATATTCTGCTCTGGGAAAATAGACATCCCGGCAACATCAAAAATAGCTCCTTCAGGCTGGTATCTAAAAGAAGGGATCCCACTCCCTATTTTTGACCAGGTAACACTGGATTCAAAGTAATACCTTTCATTTACTACTCGCTTTGATGCACTACCATAACGATTAATTGCAACACGTTTTATCTCTTCTCCGCTATCTTTCCAGTTCACCAACATCTCTTGGTTACCGTACCACTTCCGAAAATCGCCACCTTTGTTATAAGGGAACCACTTCATGTCGCTGGCTTTATCGGCTTTCATCAAGGTTTTGTTTAATGAAACCTCGAACCACATTCTTGTAAATCTGTCATTATCCATCGTCGCCAAACCCTGCCTTGGCAATGAAATATCACCGAGAAGGATTCCTTTTTCATAGGCCTCAATAAGCTTGGAAGACGCCCAATACGCCACAGGGCTTCCCGGTATCTTCTTAAAATCATCCGGCGCCACCACTTTCAGCCGCTCACTTTTAACCGGAAATTCAAATGGCTCTCCGTTCTCGCTAATATCGCCAGCTTCTGCATACGAGAACGAGCCTTTCATTCCAGCGATATAGCGATTGCGAAACACGGTGGCGTTGGTACCAAAGGCGATTTTCATCACGCCGTTGCCCATATGCACCATGGTTTCGATGGTGCTATTTTTCAGTAGCGCCGTACGCATCTTTTCGTAGCTGGAAAGGAACATCCAGCTTTGCATGGTGACCATGGCATTGAAGGCGTTTTCATTAAGCAGGCTAAAACCGTGCTCCATAAAAATCGCGAACAGATCCGATTTGCTGTTGGGGTAGGCGTTTTTAGCGTAATCCTTCAGCGCTTTATTCATGCCCTTACTACCCATATACGGCGGGTTGGCCACTACGGCGTTATAACGTTGGGCCAATGCCCAAGCCTGCTGTATCACCGGCACCAGTCGCTGGGCGGCAGCTTTTTGCATCATATCGCCGCTGTTGGTGAGTTCGCTCAGTTCCTCCAGAAGTGCTTTAAGCGACACTTCCCATTCATGGGGCACTTCAATCAACGAGCCGAAGGTTTTGGCTTCTTGGAAGCGCTCAATCAAGTCGTCAATCAGCTTGTAAGTGGCATCGTTGCTGGAAAGGTCTTGCTGTTCGTTATCAAACAGGCTCTGAGACTGCCCCTGGTGCCAGTCGCCAGTAAGGTTGAGATCGCGCCATAGGGTATTGGCATCCAGGTGTTGGCTGCTTTGCATGGCCAGCACGTTTAGGCACACGTTTCGGGTGAGAATGCGGCGGTCGTCTTCGCGGGCTTTCATCAGCAGCGCAAAGCCGGCGAGCTGGGCGGCGCGGTCGTCGATATCCAGGCCAAACAGGTTATTTTCCAGAATCAGCTTGGGGATGTCCCGGGAGCGGTAGCCGCGCTCTTCGTAGATCGCCTTCAGCACGTTGTAGGCTTCCACCAGAATGTGGCCGGAGCCGCAGGCGGGGTCGAGTACCTTGATGGTCTCGGGGTCGAGGCTGGCCGGGGTGATGTCATCCAACTGGGCCTGTACCTCTGGCTCCTGCTTGGCGGGCTCGATGTAGTAAGGCATCTGGCTTTTCAGGGCTGACGTCGGGTAGGTTTGCAGCCACTGGCGGCCTACCGAGTTCTGCACTAGGTATTGCACAATCCAGTTAGGGGTGAACAGCTGGGTGGCGGCGGGGATGTCTTCGCTTTTCACC
>TARA_R110000796_G_scaffold96178_2_pt1 | contig 11806 bp, 17 predicted proteins | sample TARA_R110000796 | Tara Oceans TARA_R110000796 (sample SAMEA4397815) | marine metagenome | biome: Polar Biome; feature: [SRF] surface water layer (ENVO:00010504); material: water (ENVO:00002006), including particulate matter (ENVO:01000060) such as... | depth 5 m | reverse complement strand
TGTTCCCTTTTCTGTTTCTGTTCCCTTTTCTGTTTCTGTTCCCTTCATTTAAGTGTTAAATTATGCGACAATAAAATTCGACCCAATAACACCCGACCCAATCCCCGACGATGTCGGCGTGTCCTGAAAATCGGTCGGATCTTCAGCGAACCACGACATCCGATTCACGGGGACGTGATTGTTTTTTTTATAAGCGGATAAAACAACGAAATCCAAATCGGCAACCGTCCCGCGATCGAATACGCTTTCAGTTTGCGGAAACCATTGAAACGAATCGTCATTGGCGGCGATTAGTAACGAAATCGCGTCAACGATCGTTCCGCCCGCCCCCAACAACGCGTCGAAAATGTTTTGTTGTTCTTTTATTTTAATTTGATCAATCATCCTTTTCGTATTGCATCGACGCCGATGGTGAAATCATCACCGACGGAAATTGATTTCACGTCGAAATTGTCGACGTTCAAATGTTTCGTGATGACGTTTTTGATTCGCGTGACCGTCACGCCTGAATTAAGGTGATCCACAATCCCGACACCGATCATCGGCGTTTCGTAAAATTGACCCGCTTTCGCGTGTAAAATCGTTTGAATGTGTTGTTGATCGCTTTCGCCAATTATAAAATCGCCGTTTGTTATCCTTAAATTATAATCGTTCGTATTTAAAATTATATCGATCGCTTTCATTTTTCAAAGTTACGATATTAAACAAAGCGCGGGGGCGGTTGTCGCTCCGACTTGCGCGGTCGGCGAACCCGCCGTCGCGACGGGGATTCCCGCGGGGACTGTTAATGTCGCCGAACGAATATGAACGTCAACCGCGTCTGAAATTGCCGTCGCGATCCTATCAATCGACGTCGCGGCGGGATCAGTCGATTCCTTTTCCGCTTCGAATGCTGCTTTGATCGCCGCTTTTAATGTTGCTTTTACTAATGCCATTATTCAAACAATTTATTGATCGCCGTTTCTATTGGTAACAATGACGCCGCGTTGATCGCCGTTGATGATGCGCCCGACGGCGTCGGAAACGTGGCTACTTTTATCATTCCTATAAGGTCAAGTAATATTTTTTTTAAATCACCGTCGCCGTTTTTCACGACAATAGTGTCGAACTCAGTCATCAACGAAACAAACGCGTTGTGATCATCTAAAAAAGAAACCACCACCAACGACCCGATCGCGGGATTCATAATCAACCCCAACGAATCACCGTCCGTCGGTGAATATCGCACACCGAAAATTTCGGGTGATTCGTCGATTGGGTCGACCACACAAACACGTTTTGAGATGTCAACGGTTTTTACTTCGCAAATAATCGAATAAATTTCAGAACCATCGCCCGCCATTTTTCGAATTAGTTCCCGAACGTTTTTTCCCTTTTCCATTTTAGAGCATCAATTTTGAACGATCTTTTTTTTCAACAACGAAACCCCACGACAAACATGAACGTTCGTTGACGACGAATTTCGCCGCTTTTAACTTGATTTTTTGCCTAACGTCACTATTTGACGAAACCCCGCGTCGACTGAAAACATTGTTTCGACGCCTTTGACGCCGTATTTCGTCACGCCGTCACCACGATCAGGATTTATTTTGTCAGTCAAAACCACTTTATCCCCGTGCTGAACCATTGGTTCGCCGAACATTTCGAACGACCCCCGAAACCCCGTGAACTTCATGTCGTCCAAATGTTGATCCGCTAATTTTTTTAACTCCTTTTCTGAAGTGATGTTGTAGGCGTTAAACGTTCGTTGTTCGCCCGTAGGGTCGCCGACTTCGACGGTCAATTTCTTATTGTTCGGCAAAATGGAAACCGCTTTCACTTTCAGTTTTACATCTTCAGAATTTTCGTACTTCAGCCCGTCACCTTTACCGATCGGGATGTCCAATTGAAACGAAACGTCGTGAACTGTTCCCGAATTACTAATGTAAGGCAACCCCGCGATCAATGTCGACCCCTTGAACCATGTTCGGACGCCGTATGTTTTACGTATTTTGTCCAGAACTTGTGACAAAGTTGAATTTTTTACACGGAACGATCCGATTTCCGCGTCGATCGCGTCAACGGTTATTCCGTCGGGTTTCATTTGATTGATCAATGTTTCGACCGTCGTTGATTCCGTTGAAAAATTTTCCGCTTTTTGTTTACATAAATAGGCGAAATCGTCACATTTTATTTTCGTAACAACGCCCGATTCAACACCGACCACAAATCCAACAAATCGCGATTCTAGTTTCGGGAAATATCCCGCCAATATTTCGACCTCATCGCCGACCGAAATCAACGTGTCGATCCGTTTCCGTTGATTGTTATGAATCACCGTCCGCGGGATCGAAATTTCAGCGGTGTCGGTGAACGTGTCCCACGATGAACGAATGACGAATGATTTCACGAATGTCGCCGTGATTGATCCGATTGATATTTCACAAACTAATCTTTTCATAATAATTCGATCGGGGTGTCCGATAATAATTTGATTGAAAACGGTTGAACATTAAGAAATCCGACGTTTTGAGCGATCGAATACGATTCAACCACGACGTCGGTGATTCCAAAATATGACAAGAATTCCGACGTCACCCCGATTGATTCAGGAATCGACATTAATTTGATCAGTTTTTTCACGTCGTCCGCGGGATATTTGTTCGGATTTTCCGAAACAATTGATCCGTCAATTGAAATTTGAAAATCCCCGTCGGACGTGTATTCCTTTACCGTTCCATTTTTTCCCTGAATCGCCGTTTTGATGATGTTTTTCGTTCTTTGAATTTGAAATAAAACTGTGTCGATTCTCAAACCCTCAAACGTTTGATCGATCCCGTCGATGTCCGTGAACGTTCCCGTCGAATTCAAAACGGGATCAGGTTCGAAAATTAAGTTCGAAAAAACCGCCGTCCCTAAATAGGACGTTTGATCGGATTTGTCAAAATCATCGTTTAAAGGGTCGAAAATGAACGAACGCACCGCACCCGATGCGACACCTTTCAAAATTGTCCGCGTGTCCAAAACGAACGGCGCGAACCCTAATTTCGCGATTTTTGATTGTCCCGCGTCAATCAATGATGGCGTGAATTTGTTTTCGGGTTGGTTTGTTTCTATCATTTTAAATTAATCAATCGCCGTTTGAACATCGTTTACCGCGGACAATAAGGTTTCCAACACCATGTCGCGGATCCTTTGGGTCGACGTTTCAATGTTTTCGGTGTTTATGCTAAAATTCGAAATTAACGAATCGATGTTGATATTGAAAGTTTTCGGGGCGGAATTTGAAACACTACCAACACCCGAACCAATGTTCGACGATCCCGCCGCCGCTGATGACGGGTTGGGATTCGTTCCCAACATCCCGCCGCCCGTTGGAACGGTTAATTCCGAACCATCGCCCGCGGGATCGTCTTTCAATTTATCATCGGTCGAAATGTCCGCGTTCACGCTGACATCCATTCCGAAAAACTTTTTCAGCTTGTTCCATTTCTTAATTAACCAACCAAAAACGTCGTTAAACTTATCCATCACGGTCGCGTATAATTCAGGAAATATCTTTTTTATCGCTTGCACCAACCAATAAATCGGGTTTAATTTAATAACAAAACCCAACGCCATAAGCATATACTTTTTAATCATCGGCGCGAATTGTATGAACCAATCAATCACGGACGAAATCACCGTTTTGATCATGTTAAACGCCCCGACTAACTGATCCCAAATCAACCCCGCGACATATCCGACCACCTTTCCGATCCCGTCCATGATCCCGCGGAAAGTTTCGAATTCATTGTAGGCGTAAACAACCAACCCAATCAACGCGGCGATCGCTACACCAACCAAAACAATCGGATTCGCAAATAATGCCGTATTTAATAACCACGTTTGAACCGTCATCAATCCGATCGCCGTCGCCATGACGCCAACCGCCGCCGCTAATCCTAAAAGTAAAGGTTTATTTTCGGCGATGAATGTCATCAAACCGCCCATCGCTGGCATGACCGCCGACAAAACCGTCGTTTTCAAACCTTCGAACATCGTGTTCATTTTAAACAACCCGTCCGTGTACGAATTCCCCGTATCTTCTAAATTGCCCAACTCCAAATCGATCGTTTCCAAAGATTTAATAAACGCCAAACCGCTATCTTCGCCCGCCCCTTTGAAAATGTCCGCGACGATGGTTTTTTGTGCGGAAATATCGAAATCATCCATCACCCCGACGATTTTTTGCATCGCTTGAAACGGCGAAGTCGCGCCCGAACTCATGTCCGCCAATAACGCGCCCGCATCGATTCCGATGTTGTTGATCGCGTCCCGTTGGGTTGTTGTCATTTCAGTCAACGAAAGCGTCATTTCTTTCACCGAATCGAACGCTTTGTCGTCATAAATTCCCTCCTTCGACGCTTGGGTGATCAACGCGATCGACTGAGCCGCCGACAACCCCGCTTCTTTCATAAAAACGGGATATTCGATCAATTGATTTATGAATTCGCCGTTCGCGTTCGCTCCCTTTTGGAATCCCGCGACGATCAAATTCATGTTCGATTCCATCGACCCGCCGACTTGTTTCGTCATAGCGTTCGCCGCCCGTAGTATTTCAGTAGTTTCGCCGCCATAAGTCGCGGAAATAGCGTTCGCATTACTAATCAGGTCGTCACTAGCTTTTCCCGATTCGCCCGTGTACGCCATAACCGCCGCCCGCATTTTTGAAAATTCGCCCGTCGCTTGTACGAATTCGCGCAACCCTAAAGCCGCAACCGCCGCACCCGCGACCGTTTTCATTTTATCAAACGACGAATTTAGTTCGTCCGCGGATTCACGGGTGTCATCCAACGCGTCGTCCGCGTCGCGTAATTTGCCCGAAAACTGATCTTTTAATTTTATTACAAATTCTTCGAATTGAGCCATTTTTTTGTTTGTGTTTTCTAAACGCTTTCAGCCAAGCCAAGAACATTTTTTCGGTGATAATCCAAAGCGAATTGAAGTTCACCCCAAACCCGCGAAAATTCGTCGTCATCCAACGATCGCGGATCAATATGAAAATAAAAACGGATCAACGAATTCATTTTGGTGATTTCCGATGATCCGTTTTTTGCGTTTAAGCGGTGATTACTTAGTTTTTTTTTAAAGTAGCCGCCGTTTTGCTTATTGTTTGGAACGCTTGCATCGCCGCGGGAACCAATAGTTCGTCGTCCGTTTTGATTTCTTCGTCGCCGCCTAACCAACAACCCAATAAAACGATTTCGCCCGCGCGAACATATTGGGGGCGACCCTGAATCGGCATCGCATAACCTAGAGCCGCTTCGACTGTGTGGCGATCGGGTTTCCTTAGAAATGCTTTTTTTCCTTCGACCTCGATCGTGTAAACCGTCCCCGCGGGAACTGTTATTGTTTGAATTTTCACATCCTTTTCGGACGCGGTGGTTTCTGTTTTTTTAGCCATTTTTGTTTGTGTGTAATGGTTTTTATTTTTACTAAAAATTATTTTTTACCATTCTATGTGCGAAATGATAAGGTCGAACGATGTCGTTAAATCCGTATCGTCCAAAGATCCAGACATTTTGTCCGTCGTGAATTCGGCGTTCTTCAGCGTGTGAACCGTTGGTGATTGCGGATTTCCGAAAACAACAACAACGTCGAACGCGTCGATCGCTAAAAGTGAACGATTCGGCGCGCCGTTTCTGATCGCTTGAATGTCTGTCATTGACATTTCGACCGATGCGGACGCCTGAATCGTTCCACGACCCCTTGAAACGGGTCGACGTCCCGCCCCCATGTTGTTCTTTTTCTCTTGTTCTTCGCCGTATTCAATAGACGTCACCGACGCAATGGGAACGCCCGCAATGTTTACAAGTATTTGTGCGAAGTCATACGCTTCGCCGTTAATTAATGGAATCATTTTTTTTCTCTTTAAAAGTTCGTAATTAAACCGCCACGGCGAAACCGATGTTCGTGGTGATTGTAGACGCTACACCGACGGGAACAATCCCCACGGCGATCACAAGGTTCGACGTACTCAAAACGGGTTGGGTTGGGTCAATTTTAACCGAATAGGCTGAAATTTCACCATCACGAACCATTCCGTCCAATGCCCTTTGACATGAATTTTCGAACACCGCGATCGTGTTGTCCGTCAATGTTCCGTCCGATTTAAGGACTAAAGGCGAATTAAGATTCGGTAACATGAACGTCCGAATGTTTCGAACCGATTTGTCCATTGTTCGGTTATTTTCAACCGTGGAAAAATCCCCCGATTGATCACCGAAAGTTCGTCCAAAATTGGCGAATGTTCCGTTCGTCCCTCTGTGTGTTTTTAGGAAAATATAACCTTTATCATTTAACGATTTTTCCGCCGCGACCGATATATTTTTGACCAATTCGCCCGACGTTAATTTCGGGATAGCCAATTCCGCGTCCTTTGCCATGTCGAACTTTCCAATCCATCCGATCGATTCGTTGACGGCTGAAAATGAAACCACACCCAACACCGCCCCGATCGTCGGAACGCTTTTCGTTGACGAAGTTTCCAACGCCTGACCAACATTCGAAGAATCCGCACCAATAACACAAGAAACGTTTTCTTTATCTAGTGCCGACCCGTCGACATACGCCGTCAAATCAGTCAATCCAGAATCATCAAATCCGATCAACACGTTCAACGGCATATCCGCCGCTTTTAATGCCAAAACAACCGTCTGAATCGTGGTCGGGACGTTATCCGTTCCAATTCTAACAACGGACGACGCCGACAAATCACAAATTCCCAATTGACGAATTTCGCCGTCCGCGTGCCTTTGAAGTGTTTCTATTTCGGTGAATGTCGTCGTCATTGACGTCAAAACCTCGATCGAAATCCAAAGTTTGGCGTTTGGGTTTTGATTGAAAAATTGTTGTATTTGATACCATTCGAACGCGTGATTCGCTGAACCTTCAGCGATACCTAAGCCCTCAGCTTGCTCTAATGAGTAAACCGCTTTCATTCGATCAGTTGTCGCGAATCCCGCGGGTAGATTGTCATTGAAAAACATCAACGCGGAAATGTGATCGTTCGAAGTTAGCGCGCGCCCTAATCCGCCCGCGCCGCGATTAAATAATATTTTTGGAGTTCCCATTTTTTGGGGTTTTTGTCTTAATTAATGAATACCTAGTCGATTGATTTTTATTTCTTTCCGCGATCATCCGCGGAAACAACCCGTTTCGTTTTCGGTTCTTTTTTCTTTGTGAAATTCACCGACAAATTAGGGGTGAATTTCTTCGCGTATTTTTTCGCGAACGCTTTCCCGATCGGATTCGCGGGGAACGATGTTCCGTCCCCCGTGATCCACAAATCGGATTCTTTCAATCCCGCCGCGTTCATCACGCCGCGTTCGTCATGGTTTAATAATTTCATGACCTTGTTTTTTAAACTTGATGCAAAGTTATTACGCCCGCTTCGTTTGTTCTAAGTGCCGCCGATCCTATCATCACTTCAGCCGACATCACGCCGCCGTAATAATCAGCCTTTTCCGCTTCCGCGTAAACGTTAATAGATCCTAATGCTCTAGCTACATGATCAGCGTGACACGCGATTCCCGCGAAATGATCAGTCGCCGCGCCCGCGTGTGTAACTGTTCTTAAGGCTAACCCCGAAGTTAATCTATTCACGACCCCCATTGAATAAATATCGAATCCGAAAATTTTGTCAATAACGCCCGTTAAAAGGGGATTTGCGTTCATTGCATCCCTTTTCGTTGCGTCCGCGTCATCAAATAACTGATAATACATGTCCGACGGTAAAATCAACATTCTACCATTCATCGGAATGTTTTGTTTGTCCATCATTTTGGCACAAGCCCTGATGTCCTTCATTAATAATGCCTTTCTTGTTCCAGTCGCAGAAGGTGCCAAAGCTAAAGCATCAAGCGCGCCCGATGTCGCCACCTTGTTCGCGATTGTTCCCGCCCAACCGTTCACGATTTCAAGTCCCGCGCGCTCTGTTAAAACGTTCGTGTGTGACGAAAGAACCGACTTTCTTTTGTCGTACTCAGTTTGCAGCTCATCAACATTAGTCACTAAAATCGGATCAGTCGTCAATGATTTCATTGAATATTCTTTTGTCGTGTCCGTACGCGCCGCGATTGTAGCGGGAAACGATGATCTGTCAACGACTATCGTCGGATTCGCCCCCGCTTGTGGAACGTGAACCGTTTTTCCGTTTATATACGCGTTGTGATTCAGCGCGCGCCCCGTAAATTCTAAGCCTTGAAACAAAACATCTTCGATGTCTTTCGTCCAAATTTCTTTTTGAATAGCCATTTCTTTCCTTTTTTTTTCTTAATTAATTAGTCCGAATTGAGTTCGGTTTATTTTGTCGCGATGTCGTTCGGGTGTTTCACATCGTATTCCGCTAAATACATTTTATTAAACAACTCGACGTTTTCCGCTTTGACCTTATTTAACAACGATCTGTTCGTTTTCTCTAAGTCCCTGAACGTTTTTCCGTCGATCAGTTTTTCCAAATCAGTCGTTTCGCCGCTTTCACCGATCAAATCGATTATTTTCGCCGCTTTCGTTGGGACTGAATCCAAAATCGAATTGAACGCGTCGGAATTGTTTGTCGCTAAAACGATCATCGCGTCGCGGGATTCTTCTTTTATTTTACCCGATGCGATCGCCGTGTCAACTTTAGCCGTCGCCACGATAGTTTTCAGGTTTTCGATTTCAACTTTCGCCGCGTCAACAATGACGTTCGCGTTTGTAAGCTGATCCGCAACCGCCACGGCGTTCGCTTCGATAACTTTCACCGCGTCAATGATTGCGGATTCGTTTGACGACGTGTCAAGTTTTAAATGTGATGTCAAGTTTTTCATACTAGATTCTTTTTTTTTGTTCTTATTTTTTGGGCTATAAGCACCCGCCGCCCGATTAACCATCGCCGCGACATTTGTTTCACCTTTGAATATATTTTCGAACTTTCGTTCCGTGTCGATTATTTCGTCGACTAATCCCCGCGACAATGATTCAACCGAATCGAACCATGTTTCCGCCGTCATGATTTCCGAAATTTCGTCGGTCGACATCGTGGAATTTTTATCGAATATACTGATCAACATTTCGCGGATTGAATCGATCGCGTTTTTCTGTTTTTCGTCAACGTTTTCGTCGCCTGAAAAACGCGGGTCATGTATCATGATGCGACCGAAATCAACGATCGTTCGGTTTAATCCCCCCATAGCCAAAACCCCCGCGATTGATGCCGCGACACCTTCGACGTGTGTGTTGATCACCCCGTCGAACAATTGCATCGATCGCAAAATTGAAAGACCGTCGATGACAGATCCGCCGCCCGAATTGATATGAACGTTGATTGTGGTGATTCCGTTTCGACCCAAATAATCGATTTCATCGGCGAATTGTTGACCGTTGATCCCCCAACCGCCAATTTCCGAAAATATAAACATCGACGCCGTGTCGGATGTTCTGTTTTTAACGTGCTTCAATTCCATGAGATCACAAAGATATTTTATTTTGGTTTTCTTAAATTACTTTAAAAGGACGTTTTTTCGTCTTTACAGTAGAAACCAACACAAACCCCCACGAAACAAACGATCGTCGATTCTTGGCATGCGTGGTGATTAATACCGCTTATTATTCGACCCGCTTCGCCCCGATGATTGTCCCGCGTCGTTGTCTTTGCCTGAATTGTCGTGTTTGTAATCTTTCCACACGGTCGATTCAGACAAATAATGTCGACCCGCGAAATCACGGATCACATCCGAAACGTGATCACTTTTTCGGGATTTGATTTCCGCGTTCAAATCGTCGCGGCGGCGGTTTATATTTTCGGGACTTCTGTTCATTTAATCGGTCGGATCATCCGTTCCGTGTGTTGGGGTTTCACCGAACAACGGGATCGCGTTCGGCGGTGATTCCTGAATGTCGCCCGTTTCTTGTAATGTTTTGATGATCCCGATCGTGGTTTCACCCGCGAAGGTCGCGACATCAATGATTTGAAATTTGAACGTGATTTGATGATCGACAACCGTTTCGTGTTGAACGTCCATCGCTTCAGATAATCGGTGAAAACGTCCAAATTCATCCGCGTCGATTTCAGCGACGGCGGCGGCGACGGAATCCGCGATTTCGAAAACGTGATCGTCGACGTTCGGATCATCGCCAAACGAACGGACGCCCACGTGTAAAATAATTTCACCATTCAACGCCCTTTGAATGATCCCGACGCCGTTCGGGTTTTTCATTTGCCGCCAATCGATCGTCGATAATTCCCAAAGTACACAAGGAAATTTTAAAGGGTGTTCGCGATTGTCGTCGAATTGTCCATTGAACCCGCGAAACGATCCGATGTTCGGGATCGCGTTGATCGCGTTTCGAATCGCGATGATCATGTTCGTCTTAGGTGATGCCATGTCGTTTTATTTTTTCAACGCCCGTTTGAAACGTTTGTGTAAAATTAATCTAATTTTTAAATTCAGTTTGTGCGATTCGCCGATGAATTTCCTTTTCGATTGACCACCAGTTCCGCGGTTGTGGAATTTGCCATACTTAACACCATAAGATCCGACGATTATTGTCCTGAATGAAATTTTCCGCCGCCTGATTGATTTTCGAAGATCACCCGAATCAACCAAAATCGCCCGCCGTTTCTTTGACTTCTTATCCGCCCGATTCGGACGCTTTCGTTTTACCCACGGCGACAACCGATCGTCGGTGAACCCACCGTCGCGGAATGACTGTTTGAAATGTTTCACCGCTTCGACCGCGATCATCCGCGGGGTTTCCGCTTTTACTTTCTTAACGCGTGATTTGATCCGTTTGAAATTGATAGGCATAATCTTTTCTTTGTTATAGTTTTGATGTTATATCCTACGCGTTTACATACCACCCCCGTTTCGTTTAACGAAATAGGGTTTCGCCTAACAAAATAGGTTTATTCATCCAAGTGTCGCCCAAATTTTGCAGGCAAACCGAACATTTTTTTCGCTTCGACTTTGTATTTTTCCGCTACGGTGAACGCGGGATGATCCGCCGAAAACACGACCCGATCGATCGCGGGGTTCATTTTAAACAATTCAGGCGGATCGGGTGTCGCGTCAATGACTTTTTTCGGTGTCGCTTTGAATCCCGTTTCATTCCCTTCGATTTGCGTCACATCACACCGACATCGGAATCCGTTCGGTGGGAAATGTGATTTCCAGAACGCATCTTTTATCGGGCGCGTGATCCCGTCGAAATTTTCATGATCAGGACGAACCCGTTCATCGCCTACCGTATCGTACTTTAAAAACGGATATTGTGACGCGTCGTCCTGAATATCGCGCCAAAACGCCGCCCCCCGCCCCATCGCGATCGACGTCCTGAATTCGGTTTCCAAATGCGTGTCATGACTGATTCCGAAATATGACATCGCGTCGGATTTGAAATCAACGAACGCCCGTTTGTTTCCGTCGTCGTCCCACATCAACCCGCCCATGTATTCGGCGGAGTGGTGCGCTTTGAACGCTGAAAAAACGTGAATGTTGTCACGTAAATCAACCAACAGTTGTTCGTCTAGTGTTGATATATCACCACCGAACAAAGTCATCCCGTAACCTTCGAACAATCCGTCGTCCAAAAATTCAGCGGTTGCGGTGTACAAGTCCAACGACGGATCAAACCCCGTCACCGTTCCATTAAAAACCGCTTTCAGTAGTGCGGCGATTTGAGCGTCAGAAAAATCCATTTAATCGGTGTTTTCGTTGTTCTTATTCATTCGAATGATTTCGTTAGACATTCTGATCAATAAGTCATTCACCGATGACAAATAGTTGATTTTCGGTTCGTGGAT
>TARA_R110000796_G_scaffold34188_5_pt1 | contig 11813 bp, 14 predicted proteins | sample TARA_R110000796 | Tara Oceans TARA_R110000796 (sample SAMEA4397815) | marine metagenome | biome: Polar Biome; feature: [SRF] surface water layer (ENVO:00010504); material: water (ENVO:00002006), including particulate matter (ENVO:01000060) such as... | depth 5 m | reverse complement strand
TAATATATATCCTTTACGCAAAAATAAGTACAGCTGCAAAAAGCAGTGCTATCATAATAATACCCTGAAACAGTATAGCTGCGAACTGCTTAGGAAGAGACTCTTTAACCTTAACACCGCATCCAACAGTATCACACACCCAAACTTTTTTCGTTCGCTTGTACTGACGTTTTGAATTACCAGAGATCCAGTTGTTCACTTGTTTAGAAGCGTTCTCCCCACCAAGTAATGATCCTGCAATTGCTCGTTTTGATAAACCAGCTTCTGAAGAACCGCTAATATATTCAACTGATACTGACTTCATGTTTGGTTGAGCAGATTTCCAACCACATTGAGCACAAGTTCTATTTGCATAAGTAGCCATGATATTGCCTTTTGTTCTGTTTACTTTTCTATTATAATCTTTAATTAAACCGTTGTCAACAGTTATTATGAATTAATTTCATTTAAATCTGTTTCAAACTGCGACTTAGGAGTTTCTTTCTTCCAGAATTTCAATTGCTTTTCAGCTTCTTTAATATCCTTGGCTAGTTCCTTTACCATTTCATCTGTAAGACTCATAATGTTAATACGAAGTAAACGATCAGCATCATCATCTATAAGCTCAATATTAGCAGCTGACATCTGAACAATAACATCTTTCTTCTTCTTATTCTTAAACACGATCTTATCATCAAGAACGGCTTGGATGAATTGCATTTTAACATTCAACCAACGCGCCGATGCAAGAGCTTCTGCTTGGCGAAGATCAACACGTGCTTGTAGTATACCAAGACGATAATCACAAAAGTCTTTAATCAACTCACGTTCATCTTTGTATTCACGAAGCTTGCCATCAAAGTCAATCACTGTAAGGTTTTCGCTAAGCGGCTTGCTTAGTTTAAACTTTGAGATAATCTTAGCGTCATTCCAACTGGCTGATGAGTTTTGCTTAAGCTTAACTTCAAACGAGAAACCAGACTTATCACAAAGATCATCATAACCTACAATGTCACCTTCTTCTTCCAATTTGTCAAGGATCTTAATATAAGACTCACGATCAAATCCGTATGGTACTTCAGTAATTTCCATTACTGTTTTTGATTTCTTTTCAAACTTACCAAACACGTTAAAGCGTTCTTCAACAGAGTTATAAACAGTCTTGCCTTTGAATTCAGGAAACGACACTGGGAGCTTCTTAGCAATAGTACCGCTCGACAAGTATTCGCGAACTGCACCAGAGAGTGAATTTAAGCTTCGTGGAAGGATGTTTGTAGCAAAGCCTGTGGCAATACCCTTTGTACCATTGGCTAACACTAGCGGTATTACTGGCACATAGAACGATGGTGGTTCGTGTTCTGGATCATCATGCGTAGGTGCAAGATCAATATCGCGAATATACTTTTCAAAGTTTCCACTTAGACGTGTATATACATAACGAGCTGCACCAGCTTCTTGAATTAGTCGAGTACCAAAGGAACCTCTGCCCTCAACTAAACAGATGTTGTTGTTCCACGTTGCCGCCATCAATTGTCCTGCACCTGCCGCAGAAGCCTCACCGTGATTATATCCATAGTCAGAAATAATACCAGCAACAGCGGATACTTTCTTGAAGTCTCGCTTGGAGTTTATAATAGAAGAGTAAAGGTAGAATCTTTGAACAGGCTTTAGTCCGTCAATCATATTAGGAATCGCTCTTGATTCCACAGTATACATTGCAAAAGACTTCCACTCGTTAGACGCTACTTTACTAATTGGATAATCGCCAAGTGACGGCTTACTTGCTTCTTCAGATATGAACTGATCTAAACTCATAATGATTCCGGTTCCTTATTTAATATATTACTATACTACACTAGTTATTGTGGACTGTCAACAGTTATTTTCTTTTCTTTAGCAACACGTTCTTTTTTGGTTAATTTATTGCCCCAAGTATTATTGCTAATTCCAAGGTCGCTTGCCATAGCTTTAGTTTTACCTTTGGTAACCTCACCGCCGTTGGCAAGAAATTCAGCAACCATATCGCGTGTTTCTTCGTCTTCTACTTTTGAGTTATGCGTTCCCATTTTAACATCCTTGTTATTGTTATATCTATGCCATCATATAATCTTTACGTAATTGAGAATTCTTACCGAACATCATTTCAAATGTCTTAGCATCATCAACAGTTACAGTGTCATATACAGGTTCGTTAATGATTGTGCTATATTCTTCTTCTTGTAAAGAACCCAAGCCTTTAATATAACGATGCTTCCAACCAGTTTGCTTAACTTTGAACTCTGCAGCTTCCTCATATGTATAGAACCATTTAACTTCTTTAGCCTTGGTTGAAATCATAATAGGTGTACGAGTGATCTTAACTTTCTTTTCGAGTAGCAACCGAGGCCAGAACTTATAGAAGAACGCTATCAACAAAGGACTAATGTGACCAATACCATCATGGTCGGCATCGGTTAGTGTTGCGATATATTTGTAAGTCATATCATCGACGCTGTTTGGATTGTTAATGTCTAACCCAAGAACAGCAACAAGTTCTGATAACTCTTTGTTCTTTAATACATCAGCTGGTTTCATATCCCAAGTGTTCATAATAACACCACGTAGAGGATAAGCACCTACCTTATTAGCGTCTCGTACTTTCAACAAGAAACCCATTGCTGAGTCACCTTCCACAATTTTAAGAATTGCATCGGGCTTATTAGCTGAGATATGCTTTGGAACCTTAACTTTACGTAAACCCTTTTGAGCTAATGTAGCAGCACGTTTATCAGCCGCAATTTTCTTAGCAAGTTGTGCTTCAACAATTGGATCAATAATAGATGGCATGCCCATAATCTTACGAGCTACCGTGGCTGCATCCTTAACACCAGACTCAATAGAGTGATCACGGACGTTAGTCATTGGATTCGTTAAACGTTCTTTTGTTTGTGAATCAAATTTTGGATTGATAAAGTTGCGTGCAAACATTACAAAGGTAAGACCGTTCTTGATAGTTGACTTAGCAACTTCAATCTTGTGCTTACGTTTGATCATTGTTCCAAGTTCGTCTAAAACTCCATTAGTAAGGAAGTCGACGTATGTACCGCCTTGACGTGTGTTAACACCATTCACATAAGAGTTTGAACGGAATCCATCTTCTGATGAAGCATAAAAGAATGAAAGGTTTTCTGATTTATCTATAACAGCATCACCATCATCGCCAACGAACATTTTAGCATATTTTCTAAGATCGTTTACTTTGATGCGTTTCTTATTAAAAGAGAAAGCAATTTCAGGGAATGCCATTTGAAGGCCAACCATACGATCTTCTACCAGAGATACAGTATCTAGATCATCAAGACTATCAACTTCGAAAAGACTATAATCTGGCACGAACGAAACTTCCGTTCCGCTTCCTTCAATATGAGGTCCTTTCTTTACGTCTACATTAACAGCTTCACCACCGTCTTTACATTTAACTGTAATAAGTGTTTTATCTTTCCAAGTTTTACCAACGAACTTAGATGAAAGAAAGTTTGTAGCAGCTGAACCAACACCGTTAGTACCGATAGTAACACGACTATCATCAAAGCTTGTACCGGCGTTTACACGAGTCCATGCAGCTACTGGTTGAAGAATTTTCTCACCACTAGCTTCATCAAATACTTCGTCTTGAGGAATTCCTCTACCATTATCTGTAACAACAACGACACCGCTTTTAAGCGATACATCGATTTTATTAGCAAATTTAAATTTAGTACGAATTGCCTCGTCAATAGAGTTATCAAGAATTTCGTCAACCATTTTAGATAAGGCTGGAACATACCTTGCGGTTTTCCATTGACCCATCACAAAACGTTCAACTTCTTCTTGAGAGCTGGAACCCATATACATACCAATACGTTCACGTACGTGTTGGCGCGCTGTCAAAATTCTAAATTGTTCACTCAAAGGTTATTCTCCACAAGTTTTCATCAATGTTGCTATTATATACTGTATCTACGTTACTGTCAACTATAATTTTCCAAGCCAATGAGTACAATCATCACTAGGGTCTGGAAAGTTAGGTAAATATGAGTTCATAATCGTGTATCCACGTATTGTTTCAGTGCGTTATTTATAAATACTATCATAGCCTCTACGCAATGTCAATAGGAAATAGCACATGATTACGAATTTTTTATCACCAATCTCATTTAAGGTTGTCATAGATAGACTTCCAAACGTTGAATTCTTTACCCAAAGAGTGAATTTGCCTGGGTTGAGCATGATGGCTCCGCAGCAAGCTTCTCCTATTCATAACATATATCAAACACCAGATCGCTTAGAATATTCTGATCTGGACTTAAGTTTTATTGTTGATGAAGATATGGAAAACTACCATGAAATTCTTTTATGGATGGAAGGCATGGGAACACCAGAATCTACGGACCAACGGGCTGCACTTGAAAAAAGCAAGTACGGTTCTAAATCTGACATGTCTATTATAATAGAGAGTAGTGCTAGAAATTCAAATATCAAATTTACTTTTACCGAGTGTTTTCCTACTGCGCTTAGTGGTGTAGCTCTTGATGCTACGGCTTCTACAGTAACACACCCTGAAGTTAACGTTACATTCAGATATACCAATATGACGTTTGAAAAAATAAGTTGACACCTACCTTTTAGTGTGATATAATGATCTATGAAAACATTGCTAACTAAGAAGGCTACATTATGAGCGTTGAAGATATATCCGATATCTGGGCAGAAGATTCCACTATCGATGAAACAAATTTAGGAATGGCTGCTAAGAAAATTCCAGAATTGCACAACAAGTACTACACAATGTACTATAAAGAAGCGCTTAGAGTAAAGAAGCTTCGTTATGATTATAAAGAACTTGAGCTTGCTAAACGCGAATGGCTCGATGGTTCAATGGCTGAAGAAGATCTTAAAGATCATGGTTGGAAGCCAAATCCTAAAAAAATCATTCGACAAGACTTAGATAAATGGATTCAGGCAGATAAGGATATTATCAAGCTAAGTCTCCGTATTGATTATCATACAGAAAATGCAAATTATCTTGAAGATATCATCAAAACAATTCACTCAAGAAACTTTATCATTAAGTCTATGATTGATGTACTTAAATTCCAGCACGGTGAGTACTAATATCAACTAGTCGATTCATTATAAATAGATGTATAGATATTATAATGAATAAGGTGCAATATGTCAGAAGTAATTAACGTAGAACAAAAAAATGCTGTACACTTAATAGTACGGTGTGATCCAGGCACCGCAATGGAGCTTTCGGAATACTTCTCGTTTAAACCTGCAGGCTATCAATTTTCTCCAGCGTATAAGAACAGGATGTGGGATGGAACAATTCGCTTGTACCAACCAATGCGTCCTGTTCTTTATGTTGGTCTATTCCATCGTCTAAAGAAGTTCTGTGAAGATCGTGAGTATACATTAAACGCACCAGATCATTTGATGCTAGGTGAAAGTATTCCAGACGACTATGGTTATACATTTGCTAAAGAAATTGGATGTAAATTTGAACCACGCGATTACCAAAACTCATACATTGTAGACGGACTTCGTGATAGCCGTTCTTTATCTTTATCACCAACATCTTCTGGTAAATCTCTTATCATTTATTTAATGCAACAGCATTACTATAGAGTTTTCAACCATCGTACACTTATTATCGTACCAACAATCTCATTAGTACATCAAATGGCTGGTGATTTCAGTGACTACGGTTGTGATCCTGATATGGTCTATAAGATTCAAGGTGGTGTTGATAAGAACACTGATGCACCGGTTGTTATCTCAACTTGGCAGTCTTTGATGAAACTTCCTAAAGAATGGTTTGCTCAATTCAAAGTTGTACTAGGAGACGAGGCTCACTTATTCCAAGCTAAATCACTTCAAAAGATTATGGAAGGTTTGGATGAATGTTACTATAGACATGGTTTCACTGGTACTCTAAAGACAGAGGAAAGTAAAACACACCGTCTTGTTCTTGAAGGTTGCTTTGGTTCTGTACGTAAGCACGTTACTACTAAGGATCTTATGGATGCGGGCACTGTTGCTGACTTTAACATTAAAGCGATTGTTCTTTCACATAGCAAAGAAAACCGTAAGATATTCCACACAGAATTCAAAAAGATCAAGGAAGCTCAAAAGCGCTATCCTGCTGAACGTGAATATCTAGTAAACAATAACAAAAGAAATATCTTTATCAGAAATCTTCTATGGTCTCTCGAAGGTCAAAACAACTTAGTGCTGTTTGATCTTGTTGAAAAACATGGTAAGATTCTCGAGCCTTTGCTACAAAAAGAAGGACGTGAACTACACTTTATCTATGGTGGAGTGAGTGGTGATGAGCGTGAACGTATCAGGCATTTGGTAGAAAATGATCCTGAAAAGAAACACAACATCCTTGCTTCTTTTGGTACGTTCTCAACTGGTGTTAACCTGAAACGATTAGATAACGTTATCTTTGCTTCTGGCTCTAAGTCTGAAGTTAAAGTTCTACAATCAATTGGTAGAGCATTGCGTAAGGGTAATGGATCAGACAAAGCAACACTATACGATATTGCTGACGATTTGACTCATGGATCATTTAGCAATTATACTTTAGAGCATTTTAAGAAACGTATTGAGATTTATGGTACTGAACAATTTAATTTTAAAGTGTATACAGTTGACATATAATGGATATAGAAGAAGCAAAAAAGAAAGCAGGATACTTGGTCGATAAAGGTTACGTCGAGGGTAAGGATATAGATGTGCTTGCAGAAGAGATACTAAATAATATAAATAGAGTTGTCGATCGCGGAACTGCAATTCCCACCGACTCTAATACTAATAAGGAGTAATCAGTATGTCTATTTATACATTCGCAGGCGATTTCGCCGAAGACCTCAAAAACTTCCCCACACCAGATATCCCAGAAGATGCGACCTATTCACTTGGCGCGCTTCCTGGTAAGCTGAACACATTTTACGGCAAAACCCACACGCTCGAATCAATACAAAAAATTAAAGATGCCAACATTGGTAGAAAAGATTCCGATGAAACAAGATTAAAAAAGTCTGAAGCTAATCAAGGATCAAAAAATTCTAATTACGGTGGTAGATATGGTATGAGAGGTAAGACTCACTCGTCTGCGACGAGAGCTGCGCAATCAGCTGGTGCAATGAAAAGGGAAAGAGTTACCTGTAAGCATTGCCAGAAGGATTTTTCCATCAATATAGTGAACAGATGGCATAATGATAATTGTAAGAATAAAACAGTTGATATCTAATTATCCGCTTCGCGGAGTGTCAAAGACACAATACTATGTGGAATACTTATTATTATATTAAAGAACATAAGTCTATTATACACAGCTTCTAAAATGTGTCAACAGTTATTTTCACTTTAGGCAAAATAAATTAATTCTCAATAAACGTTGTAAGATTGAAATGAACTGTTGACAGTACATCAAATGTGTGTTAATATTAACTAAATCAAATAAACTCAACTTAAGGAGGATACCCAGTGGCTAAGAGACGTACACGTAATTACGTAAATAACCCTGACCTGCTAGCAGCTCTCGTCGAATACAAAAGAATTTCACGAGAAGCCGAAGATGCTGGCGACGATAGACCACGTGTTCCCGACTATATTGGTACATGCATTTACCAGATTGCCACGAGACTGGCAACCAAACCAAACTTTTCCGGTTACTCTTATAAAGAAGATATGATTTCAGATGGCATTGAAAACTGCCTTCTATATATCATGAACTTCAAAGAAGAAAAGTCTTCAAATCCCTTTGCTTACTTTACACAAATCATCTGGTATGCATTCCTACGACGTATCGCTAAAGAGAAGAAGCAGATGTATATTCGCTTTAAATCTTCTCAGCATATGATCGCTACTGGTGGTACATATACAGGTGATAGTGATCTCCAACTAAATACTGCTGCAGATTATATGAATGACTTTGTTCAAGACTTTGAAGATAAGCTTGCAAAGGATAAAGCTAAGAAAAAAGAAACTGAAGCTGCTAAAAAGGCTGAAGCTGATTTGTTGGATGAGAATAACACTGAAGCAACCGGAGACGAAACTTGAGTAAAATAGCAATTGTAACTGATATGCATATTGGCGTTCGAGGTGATTCAAAGTTATTTTTGGATCACCAAGAGCGTTTCTTTTCTGAAGTGTTCTTTCCTTATATAGATGAGCACGATATTAAGATTATTTTTGATCTTGGTGATACATTCGATCGTCGTAAGTTTATTAACTATGTTTCTCTTGAACGTGGTAAGCAATTCTTCTTTGATCAGATCGCAAAACGTGGTATTGAATATCATGGTCTTGTTGGTAATCACACTACGTATTACACTAACACCAACGAAGTAAACTCTATGAATTTGCTTTTGCGTGAATATCCTGACTTTAATATTTACGAGAACGAAGCTAAAGAAATTCAGATTGGATCTACAAAATTCTTAATGGTTCCTTGGATTAACAACACTAACTATAAAGAGATGATGACTACAATCCGTGAGTCAACTGCTCAAATGTGTATGGGTCATTTCTCTATTCAAGGATTTGAAATGGACAAAGGTCACTTATGTGATCACGGTCTAACAAGAGACGTATTCACTAATTTTGAAGCTGTATATTCTGGACACTTCCATCATCCTTCTACATATAACAATATTTCATATCTTGGTTCTCCTTATGAAATGTCTTGGTCAGATTACCAAGGTAAGCGTGGCTTCCGCGTTCTCGATACAGAAACTCATGAGCTAGAATGGATTTTGAATCCTAACGTTATATTCCACAAAATAGAATATGATGATGCTGATATGACTATTGAAGATATTGCTAATTTAGATGTAAGTGCTCTTAAAGATACTTTTATTAAAGTTATTGTTAAGAACAGAACTAATCCATACATTTATGATTTATTCTTAAACAAGCTAACAGACGCTGGTGCAGCAGATGTTAAATCTATCGAAGATTCTCTTAATTTAGAATCTGAAGGTTTAGATGAAATACTAGATGAAACCAAAGACACAAAAGATATCTTACACGACTATATCAATTCTTTAGAGACAAAAGTCAATAAGATTGAGATTAAAAGATTGATTGATGAACTTTATGTTGAGGCGCAAAATATATAATGAAGATCCATTTTAAGAAAATCCGATATAAGAACGTATTATCTTCGGGCAATGTATTCACTGAAATATTTCTTGATAAAAGCAAGACTACTTTAATTAGTGGATCTAATGGTAGTGGTAAATCCACATTGCTTGATGCTATTACGTTTGCTTTATATGGCAAAGCATTCCGTAAAATTAGTAAACCGCAGCTTGTTAACTCTATTAACCAAAAAGAGCTAGTAACAGAAATTGATTTTAGCATTGGTGCTAAGAATTATCAAATTAGACGTGGTATTAAACCAAATTTTATGGAGATTAGTTTAAACGGCAAGCTTGTTGACCAAGATGCTGCTGTTCGTGATTATCAAGCATACCTTGAGACAAACATTCTTAAGTTAAATTACAAATCATTTACTCAGATTGTAATCCTCGGTAGTGCCACATATGTTCCCTTTATGGAATTGCCAGCACACGGTCGTCGTGAAATCATTGAAGATCTTCTTGATATCCAAATCTTTAGTACGATGAATACTTTGTTGAAAGAAAAGACTAGCTCTAATAAAGAAAGTATCAACGAAAATTCTTATCAGAAAGATCTTGTCGAAACACGTATTGAATCTGCAAAGGGTCATAACGATTCTATTCGTAAGATTCGTGAAACTGAAGTTGGTAAGATCAAAGAAAAGATGCAAGTACATCTTAAAACTATTAGCGAAGATCAAGAACAGGTCGAATCTATACAAGATCTTCTAACAGCTGAAGCAGATAAAATCTCAGATAAACCTGTTATGAAATCAAAGATGGAAAAGGTTAAGTCGTTCCGTCGTGACATTGAAAGTCAAGTACGTTCGCACCAGAAAGAGTTGTCGTTCTATAAAGACCACGATGACTGTCCTACTTGTAAGCAAGGCATTGAGCATGATTTTAAAGCCGGTATCATTACTGAGAAAGATACTAAGGTATCTGAACTTGCTTCTGGTCTTGAAAAACTTTCCGTAAAAACTAAAGAATACAGCGATCGTCTTGAAGCTATTTCTGCGGTTGAATCTGAAATGTCTGGTATGAATCTGAAAATTGGAGACTTCCGCGCCTCTATTAAAATGGCTAAGAGTGCTCTAACATCATACAAGAATGAATTAGTTTCTGCAGAACAAGAGGTAGAAGCCGTTGACATGAGCAAGCTTTTAGAGTATAATGAAACTCTACAGAATATCGAAGCACGGCAAACAACATTGTTCAACGAGAAAGAAGTCATTAGTGTTACTGCAGCAATGCTTAAAGATGGTGGTATCAAAGCCAGAATCATCAAGCAATATGTTCCAGTAATGAATAAGCTTATAAACAAGTATCTACAAGCTTTTGACTTGTTTGTTGATTTTCAACTTGATGAAAACTTTAATGAAGTAATCAAGTCGCGCTTTCGTGATACTTTCTCTTATGCTTCATTCTCTGAAGGTGAGAAACTTCGTATCACTCTTGCTATTATGTTATCTTGGCGTGCAGTTGCTAAGCTTCGTAATTCTGTATCAACTAATCTACTTATTCTAGATGAAACTCTAGATGGTGCGTTAGATGGTGTAGGTATTGAAATGCTAATCGATACTCTACATAACTTAAACTCTGATGATAATATTTTTGTTATCTCACATCGTGGACATCAGTTTGGTGACAAATTCATGTCTCACATTAAATTCGACAAAGTTAAGAACTTTAGCGAAATAGCCTCTTAAAGGATCTACTGTATTATGAGAAAGTTAATTGCATTAAATCACGATAACTGGAAACGTCATATTCTTAAGGACGATCCTGTTCGTCCTCACTTAGATATGGATTGGAAACTAGAAGACGGTCGAGAAGTATATGCGATTGAAGATCAAGAAATCAACAAGATACTATCTGTAGTGTGTATTGGTTTTACCAAGGGTCCAGTTATTACAGAAGCAGAATTAGATAAAATTGTTAATGATCCAGACACCGCTATGTTCTATACTGTTTGGAGTTATAGCAAAAACGCCGGTCGTGATGTTATTCTGGCAGCAGCAAAATTGATTAAGCGGGAAAAGCCTCATATCAAACGATTTGTTACTTTAAGTCCTCTTACAGACGTTGCTGAAAGATTCCATTTACGTAACGGTGCTGCATTGTTAGAAAAGGGCGATGAATGCCAAAACTTTGAATATACATTGGATTAAATATGAACCATACTGTAGAAGATCTTATTAAAAGAATCAATGTAATGCATGATATGGCTTGTGCATTACATAAGGCCAGAAACGCAAAACCTGATTATGACGCAACAGCTTGCTCAAATTTGCTGGCTGATATCCAATCAATGGCTCTACTTATTGCAAAAGATAAACAAGATAATAATGAAATCCCAACTGAAATCGACCCACGAAAATAACTGTTGACATTTACGTCCAACAATGTTATTATAGTCTTATATTATGAATAGGGATCAAATATGTCTAAGTTTTACACATCCGTCGAACGCTTCGCTAACAATATCTTGTGGCGCGGTTATGAAGATGGCAAGCGTTTTGAACGCAAAGTAAAGTTCTCTCCTACGTTGTTTATTAGCAACAAGAAGGGTACTGAAACAAAATACAAATCTTTGACTAATGGTCGTCCGTTGGCTCCAATTAAAATGGATACAATGCGCGAAGCTAAAGACTGGATCGAGCAATATAAAGATGTACA
>TARA_R110000796_G_scaffold174664_2_pt1 | contig 11813 bp, 19 predicted proteins | sample TARA_R110000796 | Tara Oceans TARA_R110000796 (sample SAMEA4397815) | marine metagenome | biome: Polar Biome; feature: [SRF] surface water layer (ENVO:00010504); material: water (ENVO:00002006), including particulate matter (ENVO:01000060) such as... | depth 5 m | reverse complement strand
CCAAGTAGACTTCCGCCACCTGCGCCTGCGCCACCGCCACCACTAAACATGCCAGCACTACCATCTACTTCTCTAACAAACATTGGATTATTGGCACTTTGGCCACGTGTTGCGGCATTGCCACCACCCATTCCAAATATGTCACCTAGTCCACCTAGTAGTCCACCTAGTCCACCGCTTCCGCTCTTGCCTGGATCAAATATGCTAGCAAACACTTGTTGGATGTTACTTCTTAGCAATGTTTCAAGCATGTCAGCAACAAAGCTCTTCCATTCAAACTTACCAGTTTTGGCAAAGTTTACAATAAGGTCTTCAAGTCCTCGTGTTGACTTGGCAAATATTTCTTGTGCTCTTTGAGCTGCATCAGTTGCATTGTTCTTGTAGCTTTCAAACGCTTTCTTCCAACCATATGTAAAGCTACGCTGTTGATCATATGAGCGAGTGGTTAAGTCTACTTGACTCTTAATTGCACTACTAACAGAATTCTGTATTGACTCAATTTGTTTTTCAATCCGCATTTTGGATGCAGGGTCAGTAATTTCTAATAGAGCTGCTTTAAGCGTTTTAATTTCTGCATTAGCCATTGCACTAACGTCACGCTTGATCTCAGCAATTTGTCTTTCAAGCGGATCCATGTTTAGAGCTTTTAACTCAAACGCAAGGTCGCTTGTTCTCTCTTTCATTGACTGTGTAATTCTATTACTACTTTCAATCAACGAATTGGTACGTTGTTGTTGTTCAGTAATCTTCCTGTCAATTTCTAATTTCTCTTCACTAGCCAACTTAGCTGCGCGGATGCCTGCCGCTGCTTCTTGTATTAAGGGAAGCTGCATTTGGTATTCAGTTGTAACCAATGCCTGTGCTGCTCTTACTTTGGCAATTAGTTCAGCATTTTCTCTTGGCTTCTGATTAAGTTCTCTTAGTTTAATGTCAAGAGCTGCCAAGTCAGCTGTGTATTGTTGTGTAAATGCTCTTATTCTGTCTTGGTATTCAATTTCTTGACTTGTTAAATCTAGTTGTTGTCTTTGTATTTTAAGTTGTGCTAAACTTGCCGCTGCTTTATTTTCATATGCCTTAACAAGTTCATCAACTCTTGCTTTCTCTCCAGCTAGTGCATCAACTACTGCTCTGTTTGCCGTGGCTGGTCCTGTGTTTGGTCCTGGTGATCCTGGTCCTGCACCGCCCCGTCCTACTTCATTTGTTTTCTTGTCAATAAATCCAAAGAATTCTGCAACACTTCTTGTAGTGTCAGCAATCCATTGTTTAATGTCAATGTCAAAGATGCCCTTCACAGCGGCTGCTAATAATTCAAACCCAAGATACAATTGCCCAATAACTGGAATAAATCTAAGGAAACCTCTACCTAGGACTGCAAAGGTGTTTAATAGTCCCTTAATCTTGCCACCAGTACTAGCTGTTTCTTTTGCCACACCTCTAAAGAGATTAGGAAGTTCTCTAAGTTCTGTTTTAATTGATTTAAGGCCTGCTTTCGCACCAGCTACACTTGCAAATCTACTAAGTCCACCAAATAAAGCTACACTTCCACTGGTTGCTGCTGCTAATGCTCCAGTCATTGACATTAACCCAGCTGTAATTAGTTTAACGCCTTTGAATATTGCAAATGCTGAGGCCAAACTAACTAATACTTCAAGCCAACGCTTAACAGCATCTCTATTTTCTGTCATAGCAACCGCTAGCTTACTAAGAGGTTCAAGTGCTTCAAGGACAATAATTTGTAAGTCTGCAAACGCATTCTTAAACTGTTGACTTGCTTTACCAGCTTTGTCAATTGCCGCTGCACTTGCTCCAGCACTTGTTGTATACCTATCTAGGTCTCTTGCAACACCACTAAGGTCAACACCCTTAACACTTTCACCAAACAATCTCTGACTAACGGCTGTGGCTCTAGACTTGTCATCCATTTCGCCAAGGCCATTAATTACTTTGCGTAATAAGTCACCTTCGCTTAATGTTCCTAATTGTTCTAAACTTACGCCAGTTTCTCTAAGCGCACTTTGTAGTTCCTTTGATCCATTAGCTGCTTCACCTAGGTTCTTAACAAAGTCACCAATACCGTCTCTTGCTTTGTCAATAGTACCACCGTTTGCTGCAAGTGCTTGACTAAATCCTACAATGCCCTGTAGTGCAATGCCTGTGGCACTACTTAGGTCCCGCATACTATTGGCCATTTCAAAGGTTTGTTTAATAAACCCGCCAATGGCTATGCCAGCTATTGCACCTTTAAGTTTGCCAAACACTTCGCTTGTGCTGCCTACTTGTCTTTGAAGATTCTTTAACCCTTGAGTTGCATTTTTGGTATTGACGCCAACGCTATATTCTAAATCAGCCATGTTACTTCCTCATTATCCTTTTAGTTTCCTTCTTGAAGAATTCAAGAGTTGGCTCATACATGCCTTTAGGAGCTTGAGGACTGTGGCCTTGATCAAGTCTCTCAGCGTAAGGGTATCTTGCCATAATTGTATTGTTTTTTAAGGTAGTTTTGCGTTTGGCATTGCCTGTGCGCTTAGGAGTAATTTTCTTCCAAAACGCAAAGGTCTTCTTAGGAAGTTTGTTAAATTTAACTCGTAACTTTCCAGCACTTGCTGTAATAGTATTTTTTTTAAGTTTAACTGTCAACCTGTTTGCCCCCTTTAACACTGTCAATCATTGCTGTTAATTCTTCTGTACTGTATTTAGCTGCAACTGTACTTGCCCCTTCGCTCTCAGCTTTAGCCTTTTCCTGCAGATATGCTTCATAGCCGATGGCTACTTCACTACAGTATACATCTATAGTTGACCCTTTAGCCAGAAACTCTGAAGGCAAAACACCATAACGCTTGCTCACAAAGTCAATTGTGAGCCAAGTGTTAATTTCAGGTGTTAGTCTTGAATAGTCTGGCTCACGGAGTTTCCCAAGCTGGATACCGCCGCTTCAACAACTTTAAGCATTACGTTCATTGGAAGTGATGTAGTGCCTACTAGGATCTTATTGCCTTTGTCGTCAAGTACAAGGTCGCTTACAAGATTTGTAATGCCTGCAATGTCGTCTTCGCTTAGACTTGCCATGCGCATAAAGCTGTCCATGTCTTGTCTGTCATACATACAGAACTCAAGAGGTTCGCCAAACTCTTTAACAGTGTCTGCGTCTTCAATTTTAATTGTGATTAGTTGTGGCTCACAGGCCAATTGTGCTAGTTTCATCGTTTAATCCTTATTTCTTTCAATCATTTTATGTGCTAGCACCAAGAGGAATCTTTGTCTGCTAGTTGCTTTATCTAGATCATTACGAGCGCATTTTAATTCATTACCTACTTTTGCAAGTTCTGCAATCATGCTCTGTAATAATTCTTTGTCAGTCTTTCTATCTAATATATCCATTAATCTTTCCTACATTGTATTTAGCATGTGAGAAGAACAGGGGTAATAAACCCCCGTTCTAATGTGCCCTCACACTCTGTTATTAGCTAACAGTATAGTCGCCGTCTACTGTAATAGTAATCGGTGTAACCCAAACTGGGCTATCTGCACTGACTGTTGGAGCAAGACCAGTAATGTAGCCTGAGCCACTAATAGTCTTACCATCAGCTGAGCCTGAACCAACGCCGTCTGTTGAACCTAAGTATAGTTCAAAGTTAACTTTAGTCTTGTCACCTGATAAGCCAAACACGCCTGCTGTTTTAGCTGCTTCACTTGCTGATGTTGTGCCAAAGAACGTGTCTTGTTCAACAACAATGTTACAACCTAGTGAGTTGGTTGCTGTAGTTGCAATCTGTAGCTTTGAACCCGTGTCTAACTGTGTCCATGTAAAGACGTCGTTAGCTGCGTTTAAAGTAACATCTTGTAGTGCCGGAATGTCTAGCCCAAGCGTGTCACCAGTAACCTTTAGGTTAAGAGTGGTCTTGTGAGTAGCATTGCCCGGTGCTGGATAAATGTACGCCATGATATAATCTCCTTATGCGATTTTCGTTAATGTTATAATAACAGACGTTACTAATAAATCATCAACATATTCAGTGCTTATTTCGCTTGAGCGAGTATGAACACCATCAATGTTGACGTTATCTTTAACGCCTTTTATAGTTGATACTATGGTATCGTAGTTTGTAATCAATGTTTTAGCATCTACAGTAAAGTAGACAGAAACTGATGTTGCTTCGTTGCTGATATTAACACCACCTAAAGTTTGTATGATTGGGTCGCTTGACACCTGATCTGAATCTACATAAACCTTCTTGACGTTCTTTAAGTACAATGGTGAACCACTGTCGTCAAACGGTAAGTCGTTGCTAATGCTTAGACTACCTAAGTTTTGTGTCTTCAAATATGTAAGTGTTTCGCTTCTCATCTTACTCTCTTCAAATTTATTCTTCCAATTTGTTTTTCAGAACTGGAAATTGTGTTATCATTATCAAAGTCGTACCAATCACCTATCGTGATAAGCTCAAGAAATAGTTGTTCTGCTTTGTTAGCATAGTAACCCATCTTGGCCCGCTCTGCGTCATCTGGATTGCCAAAGTCTGCCACTTTTGGTAGTATAAACTCTGCCAGTGCTGTGTATACGCAAAGATCAGTAAAGTCATTGGTACTGCTTTTGATTTTGCCTGCGGTTGGAGCAGGTATATCTGCTGCGGAACTAATAGTAACACCGCTGATGTTTCTATAATAGTCAACCCACCACTGAGAGACTCTAATTTTACTTAGTACTCTCTCAGTGGCACGGATCAACTGTTCTTCAACAACATCGTCAGTTAAGGCTTCATTGTTCTCAATTACTCTGCTGTCCCTTGACAGAACATCATCGTACTCTGCGAAACTAATAGTATTACCACTTTCTACAATAAAGGCCATTAACTTTCTCCTTATGCTACATTAATCAATTTAACGCCGCGACCTGCATCAATAACACCAACGCCAGCGTGTAAACTTGCAACGATGTCTTGTCCTACTGCTTCTGGACGACGAGCTGTTTCAATGCCAACATTTTGCTGCATTGCAATGCGCATTGCGTCTGGTGCAAAGATAAAGCCTTTGTTAGTACCAGTTACATATGAACTTTGGAACAAACGAACGCCTGCGATTTGACCTAAGAAGCCATTACGCATTGCTTCAGTTTGGAAGTCACCGCCGCCGTAAGCTGCTGTACCGATAGCTTTCATCAAGTTAGCTGCTTCTACAGTTGAAACAACGCCCATAAGTGGACCTGTTTCGCCATTACCGCGGATTTGTGCAACTGCGTCAAATAGTGCGTCTACAGACATTGGATCTGAGTCACTAGTTGAAGATGTTAAGCCGTCCATTGCTGTAACAACTGCTGTGTCAAATGCTTTGGATACTGCGTTACCAAGTACACGACCAATTTCACTTGGATCAATGTTACCTAGGTCACGTAGAACTGAACGAGCTGCAAAGATATCACACTGGATGATATTCTTAGTATCAGCACTTAGTACTGAATCTAAATCAACGCCTGTTGATGCTTCACTTGTTAGTGTTGTAGCTGCAACTGCTGCCAATTCTGGAACTTGTAGAAGTCCGTTTGGTGCGTTTACAACTGGGATCATACCGCCACCTAAGAACAAAGATTGCTCGTGTGCTGCGTATATGGTTGCCGCTTTTGCTGCGACGAATAGAGCATCGGTATTAAAGCCTGATGCGAATGCTGAGTTTGCCATGATATTTTTCCTTTATCTAGTTTAAATCAAGCCATTTTGTTTAGCTTGTGCATATAATTTTCTGTGTTCAGGATTGCTTAAATCTAAACTTGATAAGTCAAAGTCTGTTGATTTGCCTGTACTAACATTACTCATAGTGTTTGTTGTGCTTGGTGCTGCGGCAACAAAGTGCGGATTAGCTGTTAAAAACTCATTGACCAACATCTCTACTTTGAGAGGTGTGCCTGAATCATCGTATCTGACAGCGCCATTGCTGTCTAGCACTTCTGCTTCGCCACTTTCGCCAAGTCTAACTTGACTTCTTAGTAATGCTTGTACTTGCTGTGGATTAACACTCTTGTTAGTTGCTGCTGCATTTAACAAAGGGGTATTAACCTTGTAATCTTCAATTATGACATCTCGCCTTTTAATTTCGTCATCCTTCTTTGAAGCAAGTTCTTGTAGAGTCTTTTCAAACTCCCCACGCTTAATTTGTTCATCAACTTGACGTTTTTCTTCAGCGTCACGTAGACCTTTAAGCTCTGCAGGATCACCTAAATCTTGATAAGGTTTAAGTAGTTTTCTTTCCAATGAGCCCTTCATACGAGCCATCATGTTGTCAACTTCTTCCTGTGAATAGTTCTTTGCTTCTTGTACCTGTGTTTGTTCTTGGTGAGTAGTTTCAGTCTCTACTGTTTTAGCCAATGCTTCTGTATGGTCCATTGTTAACCTCGCTCCTTTATGGATGTTAAATAATCTTATCACAACATAATTGTGTAAGCATATTTATAAATGTATTTAGCCTTGCAATACAAATAAGGCTATTTACTCTTCTTTGTAATGCTCATGCGTGTGCGCTTGCCACCTGACTTTAATCGTCTTTGGATAATGCGCATACCATTGTTAAAGCTACTACTACTTCTTGTTAGTGTACGACCGCCCCGGCGGGCATAACTGGCCCCCGCTTTATGCCCGCCACAACTGCCTGTCTTGCATTGACTACCTTGGTATGTAGCCATTTACTTGCCATAACCCTTTTTCTTAGGTTTCTTCTTTTTACCGTAAGCCATGTTATTCTCCTTGTGGTGAATCTAATAATGCTTGTTTGGCACTTGCAATATCAGCTGTTGTAATTTCACTGTGTATTTCTAGGATTTGTTCATCAGTGTAACCATCCATAATCATTTGTTGAATGTGTTCACTTCTATTAGCTGGAGTAGTTGTTGCGTGGTCAACCATATCATACTCGTCAACACCTAGCCAATCAAGTATCTTGGCATCAATTTCTTCTAGTACTATTGGATTAGTTGCGGCACTCTTGGCTTTTAGTAGTTGTTCAATTTCACTACCGGTGTCACGAATGTTAAAGCTGCCTGGGTAATCAATCATTCCAGTCCAACTAAATCCAGTGTACACTGCAAACAGTCTCCATATTTGCTCTTCAGCAAGTTCTAGGTTGTCTGCTTTCTCTGCAAGTTTAGCGTTAAGCAATTGGAATTCTGTTTCCATAGCAACACCACTCATTGTGCGAGCTTCTGTTGCTCTTACAGCACCTGTGTTTGCAATCTTGTCAATAGCATCTTCTTTTTGTCTGATTGCACTAAGGATCTTGTCAACGCCAGCACCTGTGTATTCAAGTATATATGGCTTTAGTCCTGGATCTAAGTTTTCTGGCATGTGTATTAATGCACCACTACCAGTGCCTACATTACATTCTGGTGTAGCAACTAAACTTGGGTGAGTGTCCATTTGAATACTCTGCATAATCTCACTAGTGCCATTGTATATGTATTTTTGTAGATCAGCAACATCAGATATGTCGCTTATTCCAATGCCACGCTGTATCCCTTTTTGGTTGTACACAGTTACAACAGGGATCATTCCAAGTCCATTAACTTCTATGGTTTCTTCAATTATTAAATCATTTTTTGTGTCAACTGTTCTAGTAGTAATAAGTTCTGGTGTCCACTCTTTAATAGTCTGAACATCACCATTGTGGTCTTCTAGATACTTAAAGTATGTTAGAGTATAGCGTCCAGTTTTAGACCGGCCATACTGCCAATCAAGCACAGCTAATGGAGTTAGGTAACTCACATATGGTCTTACGCCTGCGGCTATTTCTTCTGCTCTTGTGGTTGCACCAATGTTGGCTTTAGTAACCATAACAAAGCAATGTCCAAATACACTTGCCCATGTTGCAACATCTTTCATAAAGCTGCACAAGCTACGACCGTCAAAGTCAGCGTCTCTTAGGAATTCTTCTACTTCAGGTAAGCCTTCTAGTGTGCCAAGGTCACGGTCAGGTTTGTCTCTAAACAAGAAACTGTTATACACGCTAATAACACTTGCACAATGGTTATCTAAAGGTGTTGAATACAGTCTTGCATTGTATTCACGATCGCTTTCTAATTGGTATCGTGTAAGATGATTGGCATTGCGATATTCTTCACCACCGGTATAACTTTCTAGATAGTATTCCCATATGTCTCTATATGTGCTATATGTACTGTTGCCAGCAATTGCGTTGCTTACTGCTGAGCTTAATGTTTGTATTTGGTCCAAGGTTGACTCCTAATATATCTTAGCGCCCCAGCGTTGAGGCTGTGTTGGCTGTGTTGTATTCTTTCTAACTGGAAACAAGTATGCGATACAGTATGTCAACGCATCAAATATGTGATCATACCCACTGTCTTTGTCAGGTATTTGCGTGCCTTCTTTGTATGTATACTTTTCCAATGATTCTATAGTGTATTTAGCGTTCTTAGTAATATAGAGGTGCCTTTCCTTATTTGCGTCTAATAAGCGAGCATTTAAGGCGTTTATCCTGTCTCTTACAGGGTCATGTTTGCGTGGTGCTTTAACAATAAAACCTGCGTTCTGTAGTATAGTATGGTCTGTGTGTCCATTAGCACTACTCTTGCGAGCGCTGCCAGCAGGATCAGGAAAGCAAAAGACTTTACTAGTGGGATATCTATTGCGTATCTCTTCAGCAAGTTCTTGAGTGTTACTATTGTGCATAAGGATCTCGTCTATGATGTACAAGTCCTCACCTTTGCGTATGCCGATGGTTGCTGTAATTGGACTTACGTTAAAGTCACAACCTACTTCTATTATTCTTGTGTCTGGATTGTCAAGTTCTTTAATGTGATCTTCACGTATAAAGTTGTATGCAATGTTACCTTCATAGCTTTCAAATGTTGCTTCAAACTCCTGACGGAACTGTCGTTCACTCATGTCAGCACGAGCTTGCTCAACTTCTTCTGCCTTAACACGCCCACCATCTAGTGTTGTAAATTGGAAGCTGGTCCATACTTCAGGTTGTGTTTCACGTTGATTAAACAGATCATAACTCCAATTGCCTTTGCCCTGAGGAGTACCTATAAACAGTGCTCCACCTTGTTGGTCAGCTAGGGCAGGACGTATTACTTCTGTCCATGCATTAGGAGGTATCTCACTTACCTCATCAAGTACTACATAGCTAATTGATGATCCACGCAAACTGTCATAGTTGTCAGCACCTTTAAGACTTATAGTACTACCGTTCTTGAGTTCAATACTCAGTTCACTTTCGTTGATCTTAGCAACCCACTTTAGGTCCAACAGTTTATTCTTGAGGGGCTTCCATACAATCATCTTTGCTGCACGGTAAGAACTTGTGATGTACCATACATTCTGATCAGGTTCTTTTGCACGATAGCACATCTCACGGATGGCTAGGTAAGTCTTCCCAAAGCGTCTACCGCATATTGCAACCTTAAATCTATGGTCGTCTTTGGCGATCGTTGCTTGAGCTTTGCTTAACTTCATTCAGTATCTTTCCTAGTTCATTGTATATAGCACTCAGTTCATCAGCTTGACTTGCTAAATGGTTTGCAATGTTATTGTTTTGTTTTGCTAGTTCTTGAATAAACTCTTCTGTTTTAATTTGTCTTGCTCCAAGTCTAACTACTTCGTGAGTTATCTCGTCTAATACTCTAAGAGGATCAAAGTCTGGATCAATCATTGGTTTTTGGCCTTGTATTCTGCTGCTCTTTGTAGATATTCAATGCGCTCAACTATTTTAACATTGTTGATGTGCCACCCTGCTTCTGGATCTATTTGCATTAGGCATAGACTATGACGAGTTTTACCACGTCTTAACCAGTTCTCCTCTGTCCATAAATCTGTCCAGTTGGCCACAGTAAGAGTGTGTTCTTCACTTCTATACTTTGCTTGACTACGATGCTTTAAGAATCCATAATAGGTATCTCTCTCTATAATCGCACTGTCGCTGCACCAGTTCTCAAACTTAGGCTTAATGCCTGACAGGCCCTTGGGACGATTATGGTAATCTATATTGGGCAAATATTTTGGTATATAATTCATTATTTAAATTCCAGTAAGTTGTCTGCTGCTGTAGCACGACTTGTGTTTTCATTTGGGAGATCAATGTTCATTGCCTTGCACCATACTTCTCTACCTTGACTAACCATCTTCCAAGCTAGACCTTTGTAGTTGTGTTGCTTGCGTGTCTTGCGGGGCGTGAGTAAGTTGTTGCTGGTGCTAAGGTGTCCGTAGCGTTTAAGCAATCGCTCAAGTTCTAAGACTGTTGCTACAGTGTCTAAGTGAACTAGATGTCCATACTCATTGTCTAACACCTTAATACCTCTAAGGTACATACTCCATATATCATTGTTCATTGCGTGTAGAGTGGTCCACACTTGTTTGTTATTCTTTGTAAGCTGTCCGTGGTTAAGTATCTCTCTGTTTAGGCTTTCACTAACCTTTTGTAACACTAGCAAACAATCATTATTATAAGACATAATCTTCTCCTATAATAGTATTTATACTAATAAGGAAAAAAAGCCTATTTATAGCACCATTATAGCACCATTATGCGCTAGTGTCAACCTTTTAATCCATTTGAGTTTATTCTACATCCAATGTACTCATTGTAGTATTCATCATTAAACAATACATCATGTTGGAATTGTAGTTTACACTCCCAATAACTCATCATAGTCTTGTTGGCACATAGATGTAGTATGGTTCTTGAGAAGCTATCTTTACCAAATGCATTTACCATAAGATTCATACGCTCACTACTACCGTAATAGTCTTGCCAATCACTTTCAACACGACTGTGGCGTTTGTTCTTCTTGCCTTTTAAGGGAGGTAGTTTCTTTGTACGCCAAAAGTTCTTCTTGCCAATGTAGAACATATTGTTGTTTAGGTCATGTATAATATACACAAAGCCTTGACAGTCTGTTGGTGCTGATGTTAGCGGTGCACCTTGGTATTGCCAACTCATTGATCGTTGAGTATTGCATAAGCTATTAAGCACAATGCCGCTAGTATTGCAAGCGTAAACTCATTGGGCATCATCAGGCTTAGGTGCTGCTGCTGTTAGTGTGATTGGTTCATCTAGTACCACAGTCTTAGCTTTCTTCTTCTTTACTTTAAATCCAAGTTTAGGTGAGCCTGTGTATACAACACCGTTGCCATCTGTCCACTCTTTACTATTCAATCTCTTCATTGTCAATATCCTCTCGTAGTTCTAATTCTTCTTCACTCTCTACCCATGGTAAGGCAGAGTTCTCTTCACTGTTAACTGGAATGTCAGCCATGCCCAGTATATTCTTAGCTAGGAATATTTGCACAGCCGCATGCATATTAACTGTAGCGTTCTTGAGCATTGCCCGTCTAAGAGTTATCTTTAATTCTTCACGACCCTTTATAAGGTATTCCTTAAAGTTGTACTGTAGAGCTGTGTCTTTAATGCCAAAGAAGGCTGCAATCTCTGTGTCGCGACATCCTAGTGCTGCTAATTCATATACTTGATCAGGTGGCACTACTACTTTGTCTCTACCTACACACAAGCCCATTATGGTTGCTTCAGTAAGTTGTTTAGGTTTAGGACCCGGTTTCATTCTATCTCCTTTGCGTCTGTAATGTGTAATTCTATACCCAGCAATGCCATAACAGTAATCACCTCAGTGTCTTCTGTCTCAAGAATGTAATACGCATCTTCTGGATTGAACCATTCTTTGATTGTATACTTCTTGAGAGCATTAGTGATCGCCTGGTCTTCTTTGTCTGTAGCACAGTATTCTATAAGCATAATGTATTTATATATCCTAGTGTTAGTTGGGTGTTTTTAGACTTGTATGGCACTATGTTAAT
>TARA_R110000796_G_scaffold19029_11_pt1 | contig 11827 bp, 16 predicted proteins | sample TARA_R110000796 | Tara Oceans TARA_R110000796 (sample SAMEA4397815) | marine metagenome | biome: Polar Biome; feature: [SRF] surface water layer (ENVO:00010504); material: water (ENVO:00002006), including particulate matter (ENVO:01000060) such as... | depth 5 m | reverse complement strand
TTGTGCAAACTGCCCCGGCCTTCTTGACTCTAACTCAGCCAACGCTTGATCAAACAAGTTTCCAGATGAGTAAGCCTGTAATCCACCAGCATAAGTACTAGCTTCTGGGGCCATGCCCTGCATCGCTGTCAATGATCCCTGTGGAACCATCCCAAACGCCTCTGCAGCGCCAATGTTTGAATTAAATGCCGCCAACTGTGTTGGATTAAAGGCCGCAACATCTGGCCCGTAATAAGGCATATAACCAATCTTTTGTGCCAACTCTGCACGAGCAATATTTCTCTCGGCTGGCGCTTGCACCCAATCTGGTATGCCACTTGTCGTTGTCTCTTTTCCGCCTTTTCCTCCGCCACCACTCATTTATATCTCCCGTTTAAGCGTTGTAAACTCAAATTCCCATCCGAGTTTATTTAAAACTTTTTCCCAGCCCTTACGACCGGCTATTGTCATTGAAGAGCATCCGTTTGCTTTGGCAAACTCGGCAAATGGCTCATTTAAGGCTGTAATTTGTTCAAGCGTACCACCTGCTAAGAAAACGTGAAACACTTTTTTACGCGGATACTCAATGATTTCAGTAATACAACAGCCATCATCAAGAGGCCAAAATTGATACCGATAACTAAGAACGCCAAGAACAATATCATCGAAAATATGTGTACCGCCGCTATAAGCAAGAGCGTCGTTGATGTACTGCTTACATCTAACCAGTTCTTCAGTGACATTCATGGAACATACAGTTCTGCCACAGATAGCGTAACGGACGGCGATGCTGGGCTAAATGCCGTAGCAGCGGTTGTCGATAACGATCCATTTGTGCTGTCTACGGCAAACATAGACTGCAAGTAATCGCCAGCATTGACATCAAAAACGCCAGACCTACTGGCAATTTTCTTATCCCCATTGCTATGCAACGTAGTCACCATTGTTGAGTTCGCCACGTCAGTGCCATTTATTCTAGGCCAAAAGTAAAAAGTAACGGTGCTGGCAGATGTAGACGTAATCTCGGCACTAAAATTTAATTGATATATACCAGCCCTAGCAAACACAATTTTGCTGGCGTCTGCGCCATCAATGGATACATTATGCGAATATGCGCTTGTGTTAAAAGTAATTGCTGTGGCTGTATCGGCCCCAGATGCAGTTTGGTCTGTAAAATCTACAAAAAATCCGTATGAGTTCTCGCCGTATGGAATAGGCTGAAATGCGCCATCTACAGACAAAACCATGTGGCCTTTTTCACGATCCCACATCATCACGCCGTCTTCGGCAGCAGAATCATTAGAAGTTAAAAAGCGTAACACGCCCCTAGTCCTCATTAGAAAAGAGTTAAGCCTCTCTGCCCATGTGTTCCACTGTCCTAATGGGCTTGGTGGAGTCAACGCTTGCCTCCAGCCTTTGCCTCAATACGCATAATTCCAGCCCTCCAATCGGCGCTCCTAGCCGCGTCTATGCGTATTCTAACCTGTCGCCCAGTAAACCGCACACTGGTTGGATTTGCGGTCGAGTACGGGCCAAATGAAGTTTCTGCGCCATTAGGATAGAACCTAGTCTTAAACGTAACCGTCACGTCGCCCTGTGTGCCTTCATCGGGAATAAGACTTGTCACCTTCATGACTTGATCCCCAGCTCCCAGACTAATCGGCCCACTTTCAGCAAATGGCGTGTAAGCGCCATGACCAACAGCAGGATCTTGCTCGTGATCAAATAAGTTACCACTTGCATCCGACCAAATTGGATTGTCATATACACCAAGATCAACACCGCAAGTCCTGTCTATATCCCCAACTTCCCAATGATTCTCTCGATAATCATACGATACATATTTGTTATTCTCTAACGAGTCGGTGCTTGGATAAAACCACCAAATCTCGCCAAATGAGCTGTTATGTACCGCGTATGCCTTAGTAATTTGATTGTAATTAATATCGCCAAATACATAATCTGAAACTTCGCATTTTAGTTCTTTGGCGGCAGATCCATCAAAAACATAGAATGCTTTAGCCCCAAGCCAGAATGCGCCCTCATCAACGGCAGCAATTGCCTTTCTTGCAATTAATCCGGTCGCCGTGCCAACTCGCTCAAATCCAAACACGAAAGGCGGCCCTTGGTATGTGGCCAAGTGAGCGTCTGTGTCGGTAACGATTAATGTCCTGCCTCGAACTCGAACGGCAGCCATTATCTGTCCACTGGTCTGTAATTCAATGTCGCCAGCCTCATTTGTTGCGGCTGGAGTCCATGATGTATTATTCTCTTTATCGCACCACTGTACTTTTCTAGGATTGCCTCCTGCGCCTAAAGCGAAAAGAAAACGTTCCTCGGTAACAACTAAGCCAATATTGCTGACCGGGGCATTAGCGATAACCGCAGCCTTAGCCGCAGAATCGAGCTGCCATTCGTACAACTTTCCGTCGTCAGACGTGCAGCCAACAAGATACTCGCCCCAGTTATCCAAAGACCACGTTGTAGCCTCTTGGAATACGCCTGTGTTTGGCCTTGTCAATCCATAAAATCCAGTATTAAAGAGCGATCCGCCATAAGCAGTGTTGACTGCCGCGTCTTCGTTCCCTGCTGAGAATCCTACTGGCGTGATATCAGCCACAGTGCCTGATGCGCTTACATAAAATAGTTTATTGTATGTGCCAGCGGCAATTTGAGTGCCATCTGAGTTATCCCGCCAAGCGTGTAATCCTCTAGGCGCAGAATCAAATGCAGACGATACTCTGGTAGTGAATCCACCAACTGGGCGCATGGATCCGTTATGCCAACGAATCAAACTAGCATCACGCCATCTATTTGATTGCTCGTACTCTGTGCCGTTTTTCATGATGCCCGGCGGCAATTGCAACGGAATAAGCGCCATTTACAGTCCCTCAGTTTTGCATTTAATCATTATATAAACCAAGTAATAATGGAATATCTAACGTGCCGTTTTACAGGCATAGTTTCATGCGGGTATAAAAAGTTTGATGGGAACATTATCGCTGATCCCTTTGGCGGATTATAAGTAAGCTCACGATTAAAAAAACCAAACTCACCACCTTCAAAATTGTCATTTAAAGTAAACGAACAAGAAACAGTTCTAGGCGCTTGCAGAAAGTGGTCTGTATGTTGTGAGTAAAATGCTCCTTCTCTATATCTAAGAAGCGTATAACCAGAATCACCTGCCGTTTGAATTTTTAGAATTCCAAATTTATCGTTGTACTTTTGTATCGCATCACACGCGACAACAAACAGTTTATCGTCAATGTTTTTTCTTTTTTCTTGATTTTTCTCAATAATAAAATTATCAGAAATATCAATAGCGTCACACCGCCTTAATTCTCGGTTTGCTGCATCACTACGAACAGTTGTGTTAATCCAATAGTCGTCGTTTTTGTACTCATCAATAACTTCATCACACAATTCATGAGGAATTATATTTTCTAATACAATAATATAATCACGAAGATCAAAATTCATTAATAAATACCATTTCTATACAAAGCATCGGTAATGAGATGCGTGTCTTAGTATATTTCTATTATCAAAGTAATCAACGGCTCGATCTCCATTTGCACAAACATAATGAAAGAACACCTGTGTTTGCGTATTACCTTGATAGGCTTCGCGCCAATGATTTGCTGCACAGCCTAAATAAAGCATTGCGTCGCCTACATTTAAACTCAAACTAACTTCTTCTCCATTTGGTTTTTTAATCCAAATAGGCCAATTTGTTTTGTCTTTTTGAAGCGTAACAGTAATGCTAATCTCACAGGCATCTCGGTCAGTATGTTTTTTTAACACATCGCCTTTACCGTAAATACGCCCATTTGTGTAAGTAGGTAATAACTCCTCTCCACATAATTTGCTTACTTGTGGCAACATTTTAATCAACGTTTTAAGACACGGCAAAAGATTACGGCCAGAAAAAGCCGCTGGAACTTGAGTATCTTGCACCAAATATCCATCTCTTTGCGCAATAAAAAAAGCCTGAGCTAAATCATCTGCCTCTTGAGCAGTTAAAAAATTTGGGACATACAAATAATTATTTTGCTCAAGCTCAACATTCATTTTAAGGAGCGCTTTCTTCCGCCGCTGCTGCAGCTTCTGCTGCGGCCAACTCAACGGCCTCTTGATCTAATTGTGCTTGCCAAACAGCAACACAAGCAGTTGCCCAAGCAGGCATCGCAGCAACTTCGTCATTTATGACATCTGGAGCGTTGTATTCAATGTGGCCTGTGTCATCTCCACGCTCATTCCACTGGAATGCCCAAAAGTTTTCAGGAAGGCCACACTGAGATAAATCAAGATTTTCACGAAAAGTTCCATCTACGCCAACTGCGTTATCACCAATATTAATTACCAATCTCATTTTTTACTCCCAATAGTTTTAGGTTTTACATTTTTTGCCTTTGGTGCGCTTACGTCCAACATGAGATTTTCATCCTGCTGCTTTTGACCGCCTAAAGACGCTAATAAAACTTTTTGAGATGTCTCGTTAGTCTTGACCATCTCGTTACGAAAACTTTCTACCGCTGCACCAGTTTGTCTTTGTTGCCCTGAGTTCTCAATTAAAAGCATAGGCATCCAAGCGATTGCACATTGATACTCCTCAACTTGAGTCCCTGTGTTTGTATCGTATCCTTGCACCTTAGTAAACCAAGCGCAGGTAAGACCAACACAGTCTTTTTTTATTAGCGGGCAGAAAGTTCCGTTTTTAAGTTGCATTTTCTTGTACCGTTATCCCTTGATAAACAAACCACGTCATTAGAATTATTCTTTCTTTTTTAGATGGCTTTGAATAATGTGGAAAAATTCCCGTTGGGGGGAAAATAACCAGTTTACCTTTTTTTGGTTTTATTTCTACATTTTGTGTTGGAAATATTAATTCGCCATCGTCGTTATCGGTTAAGAACAAAATAGCGGTTGCGTACCTTAATAATTGTTTAGAAACTTCCCTATCTTCATGCAAGTGGCAAACATCTCCGGGCTTGTACACATGGTACTCATAGCCTGTATCCGCAGACGAAAATTGTGGTCTATACCGCTGCCTCAATACATTGCTTTGAAAATCACAAAATAAACTGCATATTTTGTTATCTATAGTACGCAGATCGTCAATTTGTGAAATATTAACAGTGTGGCCGTCCCTATAATATGCAGTTTCGGTTTTTTCTGATTGTATATATGGAGATACACTGCTATTTATTTCTTCAGCAAAATCGCCATCTATAAAATTTTCAAACTCCAAAAGCATTTTAGTCTTTCGTAGCCCTAATGATGTCAACATATTTCACGGCTAAATTAATAGCTGTTCCACTAAATGTAGCGGATGAAATAGTAAGCGCGTGACTGTGTGAACCACCACCACCTGTTGCTCCTGTTTGCTTACCGGATGCTTGGTTGTTACCACCATGCTGCGGCGAACCATTAAGACCACCGGATAAGTGAGTATGACTAGGTATTTGCGCTGTTGAAAGTGTCGTAGCACCTGCCGAACCAGATACAGAAACCGTACCAGCAGGAGTCTGCGAAGCAAAAGCAGTTGTAAAGTCAACCGAACCACCTGAACCTACCGTGCCAGTCACAACGCGAAGCGCGTGTTCATTACCAGAATCAGTAATTTTAGTCCATCCGGTCGGAGCCGCCGTATTGCCAAACAGCATGATAGTGCCTGCGGCAAATATCACTATGTTATCAAACTGAGTCTGGATCGCAGACGTCACGCCAGCAACGTGATTTAGCTCGGCTGCCGTAGCGGTAATTGCTGTGGCACCAATAGACAATGTGCTGAAATTACCAGTTGCGGCAGTAGTTGCCCCGACAGTAGTCCCGTCAATAGTCCCAGAATTAATATCAATCCCAGTGACCGCCGTTGTGCCGTCTAGCAAGTCATCAAGGCTATCGAGTGTTGTATTTATCTTGGTTCCCCAAGTGTTCTCAGACGCACCAACTTCTGGCTTTACCAGTGCATACGTCGTCGTTGTTGTATCAGCCATTCTTTACTCCTTTTATGCGGCTAGTTTAATCCATGTGACATCGTTTACGGGGATTAGCTCCCATTTTTCTCGTGCAAGTGAGGCAAATGATGACTCAAAAACGAATAATGCTCCAGCGTTACGTTTTCTGATGTACGAAATGTTAACAGCCGATTGCGCTGGAATTACTGCCTGCGCAACAACAATGTAAACAGCGTTGGCCGTATTTGTTGCTGCGGCAGATATTGCGCCGCTAGACTGTAGAACCTTGGTCGCCGCTGATGTAACAGAGGCTGCCGTAGATATAGTCGCTGCGGCTGATTGAATTCTTGAAGCAGACGCTGAAACAGTAGCAGTAGGAAGTGATACCGTCTGCAAATCATCTTCGCCAAATGCATAATTGCCAAATGGTGCGGTTCCATAGGAATACATACTTGATTCTTTAAGTATGAATTCCTCGGCAAGTGTTGCCGTAACCGCTGTCGAGCTGACCGTTGCCCCAGATACAAATGTGGCCGTAGCATTGGCAGCATTAGTTGAAACAGCAGAAACAACGCCTTCGGCAGTTCTGACTCGCGTCGCTGCTGCCGAAATAGACGCTGAAGCCGCTATATTTGAAGATCCAGCAGCAGTAAATCCGCCTATCGCATCAAATCCAGACGATGCAGATACTGTGGCGGATCCAAAGACAATTCTTACTCCAGAGGATGTAACCGACGCAGATGTTGACGCTACAATTGGTAGTACGTCAACACCAAACGCATTGTGGCCAAAATTGCTGGCCCCATATGAATATGCGCTTGCGTTAACTATTGCCATCTATTAGTCCAGAGTAATATCTAAATCACCAACAGGCACTCGGAATACGTCGCCAGTTGAGATTGTTTTGGAGCTGGTCAATGCGGCGTATGCCATTAAGTTTCCGCTGGTCGAGGCATCCATTACTCCAACGTGCGTTACGGTGCCAAAAGTAGCGGTTGCGGTTGGATACTCAACTGCGCCAGTGTTTGATGCCGTGTTACCGGATACAGTAAACGCAACAGTTTGTCTGGCGTATGCTGTGCCACTTGTTGTAACTTCTGTACCACTGGCATCTTCCGCTGGATTAGACGTAAACAACGCCAAATGCATTGTCCCCGGAGCTGTGTATGCTGCCGCGCCAAAGACATGATCCAGTATCTCAGTTTCTAAGAAATTTGAAAAACTCATCCTAATCCTCTCATTTTAAGTGTTAAACCAGATCCAGAATATCTGGCCTGCTCTGAACTTTCGTTTAATCTCATGACTGCTGCCGCGTACATCTGCGCCCAAACAACCATTCTTTCATCTTCCTGCAAGTATGGAGCAGAATGCATAAGGCTTCCATATAAATATACATCAGGATATTCTTCTATCAACCAATTAGTTGCAGATGCTGACAATGCAGGGATCTTTTCGTAGAAAAGCAACTCTATCTCGTACTGAGCATCTGGCGTCGGATACAACTGAAACTGTTTAGCCGCCATACAATAATACTCAGGCCGACCGGCCATATCCTCTTGCCCAGCCCGTTTATCAGACATTGCGGCGCGAGATATTAGATCCAATGGCGTCGTTCCTGTGCCAATGACGTGCGCCCTGATATTCTCAAGCCAAGTGGCAGGGATTTGCATATACTCGTCGCCTGCATCTTGCTGTCCGTTTGATCGGGCCTCCATCTCGTAATGCCGAATGTCTCGATTTAACTGTGCCTCGGCCAATTGAATGAACGTTGGGATGATGCTCGTTAGATCGTTTCGATTAAGATAATCGGCGACCGTTGATTGCAGCGTGGTGTAATTTGTAATGGTCATTGCGCTAATAATCCTTGTCTAGTTTGCAGTCCCAAACGTCTGTAATCATCATAAGACATTCCCGCTGCGTTGCCTTGTTCTCCATCATATGCTGATTTGTTGTTAGGAAGTGGAAGTGCGGCCCATATCCCAGAGCCAATTTTAAGTGCTTCATCAATAGGAACGTTTGGATCTTTAAGTAAGTCGCCCATTGATTGAGTTGGACGTTTTTTCTCCATAACAAAGAACTCGGCCATCTTTCGCTGATTCTCTTCACTGAACGTGTCCGTCTCCGGATCAAGCCCAGCTTGAACGGCCAACTGCATAATTTCATTAGGCAGTAACTGATACTGGCCCAGCGCACCACTACTGAATGGCGTAGCGCCAGCAGCCTTGGCAAATCTTGAAGCCTGCATGATAGGCAGATATTGCAACGGCGATAATGCATTGCTTAACGTATTGCCTGCGCCTTGCAATGCGGTTGGATTGCCGCCAAACGACTCAACATCCATAACGCCTTGCATTAACGGGTCAAGAGTTGGATTTGCTGGCAACGATGAGAATGAATCGCCTCGCCTAGTATATTGAACATCATTCGCCAACTTGTTATAAAAACCTTTTGTGTCGCCGCCAGTGATGCCTCTCAACCGATCAACCATTTCTGGCCCTGATTGTTCTGCCCTTTGAACGGTTCCTGATCCAATGTATGCGTCAACATCTCGGCCAGTGTATCCAAGATCTTTTTGCAGCTTTATTGCGTCTTTGATCTTTTTATCCATACCAGACAGAGATCGCTCCTGCTTAGTGATTGGCATTTTAATCATATCTAACAATGCTTTGAATGGGATGGCCATGTATGTCCTTATATTCCGAAAAACGCGCCTACTTGCTTAAAGAAGTCGTCCTCTCCATCGGAGGTGTTTTTTCTCGTTTGCTCTGGGATGCGATCTCTCATTAATTGCCTTGCCTGTTCCCTAGCAGCATCTGGCATATATTTACTGGTATCAGGGATGAATCCCATTTTTTCGCCCAGCCCTTGAATGCTATTAAGAGTATCAAGAGATCCAGTTGCAGCGCCCCTAAGCATAGATTTTGCATACTCGGCGATAGTCGGAAGGAATGGCCTTTGCTCGCTGTTAACTTTTGAAAAATCCATTCCGCCCATCAGATCGCCTTCGTAATCTTGAGTTGGCGCCTGAGATTCACCTTCAATGCCAGATAGTAATCCTGCACTAGATCCGCCTCCGGCAAACATTCTTCTGTTCAAATTTTTTTCTCTGATCGTCATTAAGTTATCAACTAATTCTTGATCAACTTTTTGAGACATATTTGGATCATTTGTGTTTGTTATGATTGCTTTTCTTGCTTGATTTGTACTTAACGGTTGAGGCGGAGTCGTAATATTTGGATTATTGTCGCCAGTTTTCCTTAAACTTGTATTTTTAAATGCATCTCGAAACATTTCCTCCATTGAATATGAAGTATCAAGTGATGCTTCTTCACCAAGTTTTGCTGGAATTTCATAAGTATATCCACTATTGTCTCGGTTATATACAACAGGTTTTTCTGGATCTGTTCTAAACATACTGCGACCAGCGCGATATAACTCAGGCCCACCAAGCCTTGGATCATTAACTGCTGCAATTACTTGATCTGGATTTGGAAAACCTGACTCTTGAACAGGTTTTAATTTCATAGCTTTGTATATTGCTTTTCTTATTTCTCCAATATTTGCAAAACCGTTTACGCCCATAACTTGATTTTCAAAGTCAGGATGATTAATCCCAAGAAAAGGCGGCCTTCCTTGACCACCTTTGTAGTATCTTCTAACACCTTCATCAAATAACTTTGCCATTGCTGGAGTAATTGGCCTATCTTTAATTTCTTGAATTAAATTTTGAACAATTGGCGTAGTAAAATTAGTAGCTTCATCGCCCATGTTTACATACATAGCCAAAGGAGCGTTTCCAGTTTCTTGCTGCAATAACCCAGCTCTTTTTTGAACAGGAGTTGCGCCACCTATATTTGATCGCCAGCCCGGATTATTGCCAAGTTGATTCGTATAAACAAAATCAGCGCCAGCTTCTGCCTTAACATTAGTTGGAACGCCTCCAATCATGTTAGAAGTCCCATGCAACGTTTTATCGCCCATTATTGGCATAAGCGTATCGCCAATTTTTAAATCTTCAGGCGTAATAATGTTTCTTTTTAGATCTGTTTCAACAAAGTTAGTTTTAAATTCATTTGACTCCGCAATTTTTTCTCTTTCATCAAAGTAAGGATTATTTTTCCTTGCCTCTTTGTATCTTTTTGTTGCTGCGTCTATTATATTTTTCTGCATTAAAACGCTTGGATCTTTTTTAAGCGCAGAATCTAAAAATCCAGCATCTATTAGACGTTGTATCGACACATCGCCATCTAATAACTTTAACAATCCTTGTGTGGCTTTTATTATTTTTGCCATTACGCCAATCCCTTTAAGTTACGCCTTATTGGTTCGCCCCAGCTCTGCGACTGTGGCTTGTATCCAATCGCCAAGTAACGCATTGCATCTGCGCCGTGTGATGTCCAGTCATGCCTCGGCCTGCCTCGCCACGTCCTGCCCCTCTCATCAAAGTCTCGCTGGTATTGGCGCAATGATTCAATGCCTCGATCACACTTATTATCAAACCAGCAACGGCCAATCATACTGCGAACGGCCTGTATTCCATCGTCAATCATTAGTTTTGGGGCAATCACTACCGGCCTGACATTAATCGCTTCAAGAGTTTCCAGCCTCGACTTACCAGTTCCAAGCTCTCTAACTTGTACATCATGCGGAAGAATATGCGACTCATAGACGTATCCCTTATCTTGCAGCACCTTGGCGTAGTGGTCTAGGCCAACGCCAGAGCTTTCATAATAGTCAATCAGCCTAACCTCAGCCCCAACATATTGCGCAAACCAGATAGCAGTTGAATCGCCAATACCTAGATCCCACGATGTTACAACTCCTAAGGCACTATCATATGGAACTGCACCAATTCGTCCACTATTTGTTGCCTCTTTCATTTCGGTGCCGTAGTACGCCCCGGTAATCGCCGCCTCAAAGCTGCACTCAAACTCCTGCTCGTATCGATCCTCGCCCATCACTTTAAGTGACGCCTTCAGCTCCTCATCCGGCAGCAGCTCAGTCTCGCTTGCCTTATGCATCGCACAATACCAAGTTGAGTCATCTTGCGCTGCATCATAAACAGTCCAAAACTCATTTTTTCCTTTAGGGGTACCGATAAACGTTGCCCGGCCTTGCCTATCTGATATGGCTGGCCTGATAACGCTAGACCACGCATTCATCGGGAAATCTGCCGGTTCATCTAAGCACACCGCATCAAAGTACAAGCCTCGCATCGAGTCGGCAGTCTCGGCGCCAAACAGCCGTATCCTAGCGCCATTTGGAAAATCTATACGCAGCTCTGTCTCATTGATCTTAATGTCTGGGATCGTGGATGTAAATTCCTTGCAATAATCCCACGCCACAGCCTTGGCTTGGCGATAGGTCGGGGCAATGTACGCCACTCGGACGTTTGGCTTATTGATTGTCAGCGCATCCTTGATCAAGTCATTGATGGCTGCGACAGTCTTGCCGCACCGCCGATGAGCCACCAAGCAGGCAAACCTGTTTGTTCTATTGTGAAACGGGAGCATCACGTCCCGAGGCGTGTACGGGATTGTTATCTCAGGCATAAAATACTAAAAAATCCGCCATCATCGCAAATACGGTCAAAACCAAACAAGACACCATCACGAATAAAAACTTGTCGAAGTTACTCATCATCTTTCCCCTTCCATTTGATAATCATTGGGCCGCCACTCTCGCCAGTATGCTCAAGCTGCTGTTTGTCTCCATAACGTTTAGGCAAAAATCGACTAGCAATCCATTTTCGAGCGTCAACCTGCAATCTCGCCACGTTGTAAGTGTCAGGAGTCGCATTGTGTGCGATCTCAAGGATTTCCTCGGCCGCTGCCTCAGCTCTGGAATTACACGCGTGCGCGTACTTGTCGCGTATCGAGTTGTGCTTA
>TARA_R110000796_G_scaffold141407_5_pt1 | contig 11828 bp, 13 predicted proteins | sample TARA_R110000796 | Tara Oceans TARA_R110000796 (sample SAMEA4397815) | marine metagenome | biome: Polar Biome; feature: [SRF] surface water layer (ENVO:00010504); material: water (ENVO:00002006), including particulate matter (ENVO:01000060) such as... | depth 5 m | reverse complement strand
TCAGCAGGTGGCCCGAAAGTCTGGCAGCCGAACCGCTCCGTTCCTTGCACGGGAGTTGGCGCGGGCCGAGTAGCTTAGTTCGCCAAATGTTGCCAGCTTCGCGGGGCATTGATCGTCGCCACACGGTGGTGACGGTCGCTGCCCGAGTCGCGTCATCCTTCCTGAGTCAGAGCAAGATAGGGATTGTTGGGCGGTATTTCGGCGAATACCAAGGACCCATTTTCGAGGAGGTAGCCATGCAGTCGGCGGGACTTCCTCGGGCCCGTGACTTCACAGGTCCAAATGTTCAGGCCATTTGGGTGCTTGCGGTATAGCTGCAGTTTCTAAAAGCGCTTTTGCACCCACTGCCAATCCGGTTGCTTGTCCTGCCTGACCAGCGCATCCACCTGGGGATGTTCCTACGCATAGCGCAGGAACACGCTGGGACTGACCAGGTAGGCGGTGTCGCTCACCGTATGCACGAGCGCCTTGGCGTCGTTGATGATGAGTCGCCGCGCGGCGACTCCCTGTTGCAGCCACGTCATGAAATGCTCGTAGCCTGCTTGATCTTTGTCTCAGTGAGTCGGGTTACGCGAGGGGGCATGCGGGATCTCCAGGCCATTTGATGTGCACCAAGAAATAGCATTATTCGCCGTGGTGTACAACGTGGTGCACATAAAAGCGTGGCTGGTGATGAACCTCCATGGACACCAATAGACCTGAAAGTCCCGTATTTACTGGATTTCAGGCACAAAAAAAGACGTCCGGAGACGTCTTTAGATGTGTATTTGGTGGAGCCGGGGGGATTCGCAGTCAACTGTTCGAATATCCCCAATAATCAGGCTCTTAGGCACGTTTTCCGTAAGAGTTGGATTAGGTGGCGTCTCAGAATCTTGCTCGATTATATTAACCTTTCGGTCGAGGTCAAGTGTCTGATCGATATCCGCCGAAATCTTTGACCACGATATCTCGCAGCCTTGATCAGGATGATGCAAATAATACGATGCGCTTCATCGCCGTGCTGAATGAGGGAAACTGAATTCAGAGGAGATGTACGGTTATGCTCAGGAATGGGGAAGCCAAGGAGAACGTACGCTTTATCCGTTTATACTGACTGACGAGGACGGAGCGAAAGAACTTTATTTAGCAGAGTGGGGTTCGGACGATGAATCGCATGTCACCCTGCGATTTGCACTTAGGCCGTTGCAGGCTGGGCAATTAGTCGACCGAACTGACATTATTGATGGGCAACCCCTTCAGTCCGTCTATCATATTGAAAGAATCCTTTCGTTACTCGATTGAGGTATTGATAATTCTTGCGCTGGATCTCCCGCTTTGACGGGCGATCCATCCGCTACCGATCTGAAAATGCCTGACGCAGCAACTCAGGTAATACGACACCTGCCTGCTTTTCCCTGCAACCAGAATTCGTTGTATTTGGCCTCCTCCCGTACATCCAGATTAACGTGGATTACTATAGCTCCACATTTGAGCGCTAGATCAGGAATAGTTGCGGCGGGCTCAACCTCACCAGAGGTCCCAATAACCAAAAGGCAATCGCAGTCGTTAGCAGCGCGAAATGCGAGTCGAGCTGCTGGTTGGGGCAAGGCCTCTCCGAACCAAATTACACCCGGCCTGACTCTGCCGTTGCAATGCTGGCAACGCGGAGGGTCGCGTAGCTCACCCTCCAGATTGAGATTGATCGGTATCTCTCCAGTAAATGGCCGCGCGCATGCGAAGCAAATTGGTTCAAATAGGCTGCCATGCAAATGAATAACCTCGGTGCTGCCTGCCCGCTCATGTAAATCGTCGACATTCTGAGTAACGAGTGTCAGTCGTTTGCCGCAACGTACCAAGTCCGCAATTGCCAGATGTGCAGCGTTTGGCGAAGCCCTCATCACTTGATGCCTACGCCATTCATACCAGCCCCATATCAATGCGGGATCGCGACGAAAAGCGGCACGAGTAGCCATCTCAGTTGGATCAAAATTGGACCATAACCCACTGCCAGGAGCTCTGAATGTCGGGATCCCACTTTCATCGGAGACACCTGCGCCTGTAAGAACGTATAAATTCCTGGCTTGTTGAATGGCGTTGATAGCACCTGCCGGTATGGATATTTTCATGTTTTCCACATGTTTTGACTTTTCATGGCCTTAGCGACACTAACATGACTGCGGATCTTAGTGTCGGTGTTGAATCAGTCGTTCCGATAAGCGCTTTATCAACTGTTGTCAGGAGAGATCTTGCTCACTGCCTGAGCGAATCATATTGCCTATGCCGTACCCAGCAGCTCCAATCACGACAGCCGAACCTAAAACCCATCTCAAAGATGTAGCGGTCAAAAACTCCACCGAATACCCCAGCTAAAGCGCTTGAGCTAAACAAGGTGGTAGCACCGGCGACATCGGGGACTGTTGCAGCAGCACCTCCTACAGCAGACAAGCACTCGCCAGCGATTCCAAATTTGTCTTTGCTACTCGGGTCACCTCGTTGGCACCGCAACAACGCTAGCGCTCAGGTCCACCGCGCGTGGAAAGAAGCTTAGGGTTCGGTGCGACATGGCATGTCGCTGGCGAGCGGCATACTCCTATTCAGCATTCAGCATTCAGCATTCAGCAGAGCGAAATCATATGGACGAACTATTCAATTTTGAATTCCCACCCTTTGCCATCACAGAGATGGACTTTCTGAGGAACAAAGAGGTGCACCGTATTCAGCAGCACATCGCCGAGGACAAACGGCCGCGCCTAGGAATCGCGGATTGGTATTTCGCCATCGGCGCTCCTCCCGACTGGACCTTCGTGCATTCCGACGATTCCTGCTGGGTGTTTCTTGACCAGCCGGGCGTGATACGGAATCTAAGAACTCGGGAGTATCAGATTTTTCCTCCCACATCTCTTGATGACGCCGGATTTCGCGACTGGGGTGAGAATGTGCGCAAGTACCTGCAGCTCAGCGTTACAGTGCCTAGCCTTCTTTGTTTGGACTACGCGGACCTGCTCGTTTTGCTGAAATCATCGCCGACACAGCGGCTAATCGCGACCGTCGTGGATATGTCGGAATTGGAGACGCTAAAAGGAGCGAGCTGGACCCAAGGCTGCTTTGGGTTGCTCCACGTCGCGTTCTACGCCGCCTGCAACTCGTTTGAGGAGTTTTTTGAGCAGTGTAGAGCTCTGGGCGCTACACCTGTTGCCGATACCCCGGTCATGGGAAGTATCAAGGTCGATCCACGTCAGGCTGAAGTCATATTCCTGATGGCTGGCATTGGTAACACCCCGACCCAGACGGCCAGTTGAGCCTGGGTCTACCTCTATGCGCATGCGGTGGACGATTTGCCGGCAATACGCCAAAGAGTCTGGGAAGCATGAAGATTCCGCTTCAGCCCCGTTCAGCGATGGATCGGGCTTGCTTAAGAATATGCTCTCGCCATGAAAGAGGAGCCAACACCTCAATGTTGGCGCCAAAGCCCATGAGCCACCATTGTGTTTGCTGATCGTTGGGTACGGTTGCAGTCAGTTGCACCCATCCAGCCTCGTCAGGCTCGGACAATGACTGGTCAAGGCTAAGGGGTGTTTCCGCAAGCATCCAGGCCACCGAATGGCATACACGCGCAACCAGCTTGACCGGGTCTTTTGAAAGAGGGAAACCGAAAGCCCCTTGGTCAACGTAGTTTTGTACATTGAATTCTGGTTGTGCCCGATAAAGGCTGGCGCTGGCTGTGACTGAGCGAAATCGATGCATCGCGAACTGACGTACGTCATCGTGCTCATTTACGCTGGCGAGTAGATAGGAACTGCTATCGCGTGTCACCAGCCCCAGCGGGTGTAGCGTATACGTTTTGAGTTCACCCTTGATGCGGCTCAGGTATTCAACATTCACTGCGTAATGATTGAGCAGGGCATCTGTCAGGCCCTCCCATACGGCGGGCTGAATCTCTGCGGAGATCAATGATTTGCCGTTGGGAATCGCCCGCACCCGCTGACTCCATTGGGAAAAGCCATTCTTTTGCAAGGCCTCAAGGTGCTTGCGCGCGCTCTGAAACTTGTACCCGATCTTGTCCATCGCGACTTTTGGCAGTAAGCCCCGGACCGACTCTTCAGCCAACACCAGTGTCAGCGCAGTGACGGTATCCATGGCCGGTAGATCGCTGGTGTAGTTCGCCACATAATTCCAGCGGTATGGCTTGGAGTCTTTGTGACACTCCAGAGGAAAATGCTCAGCCAATTTCTCCAGGTCTCGTTGAATGGATCGCACAGTCACTGTGTAGCCCTGCTCCTCCAAATGCGCTTGAACAGTGCCAGTGCTTAGTTTTTGAGGTGCTCGGGGCAGTATCTGCAATATGGCGAGGTGCCGGAAAAGTGTATCGCGCTGGCTCATGGATCATCCCTGTCAGAGGTTTGTGCGACTAAAATAGTCGCATGTTGCCGGCATGATGTCATCTTGATATGGCTAGGAGATTAGGATGATCCAGGCAAGTGATGTGAAATTGTTTGATCGATTAGTTTACCGACAAAACGGCATGAAGCTGCGTATCGTCGGGATTGAACACGACGCTACCCGATCAGTTCTCTGGGGAATCGATGACACTGGTTGTTCTCAGAGACTCACCGGGGTGCAGGCTACCGCGAGTGACTGGGCGATGGATACCGATGACGGCCTACTGTCGCGCGGTGATCCTGCCCGGATACTGGGGTGTCTGCTGGCGGGCGCTGCGGGTGATGCCCTCGGCGCGGCAGTTGAATTCATGGACTGGCCTGCGATCCAGCGACAGTTCGGGCAGTACGGCATCCGGGCGATGGCCACTGCTTACGGTCGGCGAGGCGCGGTTACGGATGACACGCAAATGATGTTGTTCACAGCTGAAGGCCTTGTTCGAGCAACGGTTCGCGGCAAAGCAAGGGGGATTTGCCATCCGCCGTCTGTAGTACACCACGCGCTACTGCGTTGGCTGGTGACGCAAGGTCATGTCACTGCGACACAAGTGGGCCAGGATGGTTGGTTGATTGGTGAATCACGCCTATGGTCACGTCGTGCGCCTGGCAATACATGCCTTAGCGCGCTGAGCCAGAGCAAGTACTTCGGCGAGCTGGCAGAGAATGACAGCAAGGGATGCGGAGGAGTCATGCGTATCGCTCCCTGTGCTTTCTTTGGTGATGCCTTTGATGTGGCCCGTGAAACTGCCCAATACAGCCATGGGCACCCTACGGGATACATGGCAGCTGGCCTGTTTGCTGACATCCTTCAGCGCATCTGGGTGTCTCAATTATCGTTGAATGACGCCTGCGTAAGTGCTCTGGAAGAACACGGTGGCAAGCGTGGCATGGAAGACACTCGTCGTTTGATCGAATACGTTTTGCGCCTATACCGGCAGGGTGTCAGACCCACGCCTGAGGGTATCACCGAGCTGGGAGGTGGCTGGGTGGCTGATGAGGCGTTAGCCATAGGGCTGTGGTGTGCGCTCTGTGCAGAGTGCCTGGAGGACGGCATCGTCATGGCGGTCAACCACAGCGGTGACAGTGACAGCACCGGTTTGATTGCGGGAAATCTGCTGGGTCTGATTCATGGCCCAGGGGCCATTCCTGATCGCTGGCTGGAAGATCTCGAACTGCGAGATGTGATTACCCAGGTAGCTGCGGACATCAGCTGGGTGCCGATGGTGTATGACGCCGATGATAGCGAAGGTGTGAGCAAGGATATCTGGATGAGGTATCCGGGTTGGTAGGGAGTGGATAACAGCTCCCGTCTAACCCGGTTTGTGCGTTTAGCCTCTTAGAGGGCCCAGATCCGAACTAGCGCAAAGCCCAGGTCGACATTGACGCTTTCGCGCCCGTCCACCCACTCATCATCGCGTAGTCGCCGCCCGGTATTAGTTTCCTGCTCACCTTTGGCGACAACGAGTACGAATAACCGGGTAGGACAGTCAAAAGAGCGGAGACGATCAATGTCTGCTCGAACCGACCAACTGCCTTCGAGACACTTGGCTTGTGATATGTCGCCTAGACATTTGAGTTCAGCGACCATTGTCGTGGATTCACTTTTATCAATTGCATACAAGTCTGCTTTACGCCTGTCGCCTATCGGGAGATCGGTCCAGATTTCAATGTTGTTTTCTTCGAACCAGGCGTGAAGGCTTATTTCGGCCTGAATCCAGTGCTCTCGACAACTATCTAGCTGTAATACTTGCTCAAGCTTCCCGCCCATCCCCTGGAAAGCTCTTTCGAACAGGCCAATCCATTCTGTCGTATTCATTGCTTACTCCCTGTACAAGCACAATCAGTGTGTTGTTATGGCCATGTGGCATAACTGGCGTCGTCGTCTTAATTTTGCCTGAAATTGCCGCCCGCTTACACATACAGTTCCACGCCGGTCTTCAAGCCGGCAATTATGTCAGAGTGCAGCTTTTTCGGCTGCGGGACCACGATGGAACCCTTGTGGGGGAGGATCCACCAGCGTAGTTCCCATCTTAAAGTGGCTGCTGCGATGAGTTGTGCGCCTTCGTCGGTGGTGATCAGATGCATGTCTTCAGATATGGGCACCTCTTGCATCAGTCTTGATAATTGAGCGGTGACCCAGGCCTTGATCTTGCGACGTCTGTTGTCGCATTGCGGCGTTAGTCTGTTTCTTCTTAATTACTGGAGTTCAGACATGAAAACGTACTCTGTATTCATGCAGCGCGTGCAGCCCAATGCCGGCCAGCTGGGCAATATAAAAATTACGGTCCAGGCCGCCACTGCGGAGATGGCCCGCTTGACGGCTGAGGCGCAATACCCTGGGTACCGGTGTTTCAACTCGCCAACGCGGGTGTTTTGAAAATGGGTCGCTTGAACTGCTTCATTCTGTGCTGCAGCTACGGCATATGAGCACTCCTTCCTTGATACAAACTAAGGATCTGCGCATTGATTGTTTCGCGCTTCTCAATATGCGGTCATGTCTTCGGCTGGCTCCTTGGAGCCGTGGTGTTGATTGGTGGGTCGAAGACGTAGAGCGATCCAGCATGGGGCCTTTTCCTGATATCGGAGTGCGCCTAAGCGACTTGAAAGTACTGCCACAGGCATCGGATTGGCTTGCTGAGATACCTGCTCCCGTGATGACGATGCTTGAGACGAACGCAAGACTCTTCAGCGGTTTGGAGTTCGCAAGCTTGTGGCTGCTGAGTCGCAGCCCCGATGCGCAAAAACTGGCGGGTCAGTCGCCGCTGATTTTTCTTTTATTGCTTGAAGCCGGATCAGCCGGGTCGATCAGTACGGATAAAATATTTGCGCTCTGCCAGGAGCCGCAGGAGCAAGAAGAGACGATACTCAGCGAGCTCGGGCTCCCTGAAGAACGCCCCTTTTTCAATATGCTGACGCGCATTAACCTGAGGACCGCAACGCGCCATGATGTGCCGCTGGTATATAGCGTCGCGCACTGCGGTGGGGTGAAGCTGCTTGCTGAAATCGACGGTCTGGATTTTCGTCTGCTACGGCAAGTCGCCAAGTGTCCTTCGCTGCTGAACTCAGTGCTTCTGCAGAATTACGGTGACAGCTGCCCGGTAGAGAGCTTTGTGTATATCACCCGGTATCTGCTCAGGACAACGCAGAACGATCAGTTACAAACACTGCACACCCAATTGCAGTGCTGTCTATCGCTCAAGGAACTGAACGCTGTTTTTAGCCGCTTGTATTCTCAGCAGAGAGACGAGCGCATCAGGCTAAGCGGCTCTAAAGCCTGAGGTATTGGCTGAGTTGGTCGAGGATCGGCTGATCCATAGGGGAGGTCGCCACCGTTTTCAAGAGTGGGGCGGGCGTGAGGCTTACCGCCTGCGACTCCCAGCCCATGTCAGCCGGGCTGCCGCCTGTACGCTCAGCGAGATAATAACGGGTATACGAAGCGCTCCGGGCAAAGTCGCCTAGCCAACCGATAATACGTACCTGCAAACCGGTTTCCTCGAAGCATTCCTTGATGGCGGTCGCCCGGTATGAATAACCCTCATCAATCGTGCCTTTCGGAAAGGTCGCCGAATATCCAGCAAATCTGTTGGTTGGGTGTGCCAGCCAGACTCTACTGTCCGGCTCTAAGATGACTGCGCCCGCCGCCGCATTCAACCCGTGCGGGACAATGAAATCTGGGTCATCGAAAGAAGCTGATTGAGCACAGAGGTCTTCCCAGCCCACTCTGGTTACAGGAGCATCCAGCCAGGGTGTAAGCACAACATTGTTGATCTGTTCGGGAACGGCCCCGCCAGGTATGGCTATCGAAATCGAGTCTTGCAACGACCAATTGGCAAGGGGAGTGGCACTCGTAGGGTTGTGAATGATGATCTCGCGCCCGGTGTGATGAGCTTTCGGGTGTAGGGCACTCACGGGTACGTCCCATTCATTTTTTCGCATGCTTGTACTCCGGTACAAGAGTGAGACGAACGGTCTTCTTCTCTGGGACGGGATGCTCTGGAGATGCGTCTTCTTGCGCTTTCAATTCTTTGGCCCAGTAGCTGCCTAGTGCTATTGCGTGATCTCGCCAGAAAATATGAAGGGGTTGGTATTCGCCCATCCCTTGCGTGAGGTAATGCATAGCCAAATCTTCACTGGCATACATTGAAATTAAGGTATCCATCATGGCCAGCTCTTGAAGACCGAAAATGGCAACCGCTACTTCACGATCTGACGCGTTGATTTTCAACGCCAGGCTGCTCAGATAGTAGCTGCCCCAACAGTCTCCATCGACATGTGCCTGGCGATACCATTTCATTGATTCGGCGACATCAGTTCCAAAATTTGGAAAACCATGATGACCATACTCGTAAAGCATACCGAGCTTGAGTGAGGCCTCTGGCAGGTCGCCTGAAGCTTTTTGAAAATACTCCAGCGCTCGCAGCAGATCTGGTGACACCCCACGCCCTGTCAGATATTGCTCACCGAGGTTGTATAAAGCCTCGAAGCTTCCCTCCCTCGCAGCCAGCCGCAGTAACCTATTAGCCAGCGCTCGGAAGGTTGGGGTTTCAACGTTTAGCCAGAGCCATCCCAAATCATTGAGAGCCTCGCCACAGCCGTCCACTGCTTCTGACCGGAGCACATAATAGTGCTCGCGTATTTCACCCCAGTCCGCCAAGGTTTGCAGGGGGTTTATCCCGAGCATCTGCTGAAAGGGATGACGTGCACCATAACCAATCTGGCTGGCGTCGATGCTGCTCCAACCTCGCATCGAGAGCAAGCCAATCTCATCTAGTTCGAAATTGACCTTTCCCTCCTGGTTACATGAGAGGTCAAAGGCTTTTGGAAGCAAGCGTTCAATTAATGGTGCAGCTTTGGTTGTGTGATGCACTGCGCACCTCAATAGCGATTGAGCCTTCATTATGTGCTATTCATGCGACAGCGTTTGTCGTTGGCAACAATATCATTGGTTGGTAGCCAACCCGAAAAAGATCGGCACTTACTTGAACTTAAACCTGCAGGGTAGATTTATGCTTACAGAACAGAAACTGATAGAGATTGGAGGCGCTTTGTGTACCCTGGGGAAACAAGTTCAGAAGACTATTATCGAAGATACAAAGCAAATATCGATCCCGTTTGATTCCATACGGCTCGACCAGCCGATTGAAGAGCTTGCAGACTTGGCTGGTTGGACAGGCAGCAGGACTAAAGCTCAATATCTTTACCGGATGACGGTGTCAGACGCGAAGCTTCTGCCGGAATTAAGGTCGGCATTTGCTTCAGCAAAAGCGCAAAAAGATGATGGCAGGGCGTATGCGCGATTGCAGGAGGAGTCGGAAACGCTCTACGTGGGTAGTTCAAAATCCCTCATGAGTCGGATAAAGCAGCATTTGGGCTTGGGTCCGAAGCGCACCTATGCGATGCAGATTTCTCATTGGTTACCGGATACCCCAGGCTTACTTTACATACAAGCCTGGCGTTTCAGCGACGACACCCCGCCCTCTGTCGTCCAGGCGATTGAGGACGGTCTCTGGTCTATGACAAAGCCAATGTTTGGACGGCAGGGCGCAAGGTAATTATTTAATTGCATCATAGAGGTTGGAACGACTTTATAAGACAGCTCAACAATGGACGCCAACCGTTCCTGTATTGAAACTAAGGATATAGCAGGTCAATTTGGAGTTGGAACAGCTTCACAGTACTGCACTACGCGATTTCAAACCCTGCGACAAAAACAGAAAGGACAAGAAATGGACTTCATCCTCGTACCGGATGCATTAGCTGCAAGTGAAACCCGCCACGCACTGGCACAACGCAATACTATGGGTGTAAAGGTTGGCAGTTTCTCCGTATTGCTGGAAACGCTAGCTGCGCTCTGGTTGATCGAGCCGTCCGATCTCGACTGGGATATAGCGCTGCAAGAGCAGGCGTTGGTAATGGAAGATGCTTTCTGGAAAAAAAGTATTCAGGTCGATGAGCCTGCAACCATTGCTGAACTGAAGGCTGGCCTACAGCTTTTGCTTAACTACTTGCCCCTTGGCATTCAGCCAGCGGAAATCCTGGCACCTGCCAACCGTTATGAGCGTTATTACAACGACCTGGTGGGTCTGCTTGAACGAATCGGTGAGCGCCCAGCCCAGGACCAACTTGCTGAGCAGTGGCTGACCGAGCATCAGGAGCTGAGTATCGAGCCGCTCCATGTATATCCTCGTCTGGATATCGAGCGTCTTTACCCTTGGCAGCAAGAGATTCTGGGCATCCTTGCTGATAAGGGTTGGTTGACACCTGAATCAGACAAGTTTGGATTTATCCCGGAACCATCCCCAGCCAATGAATGCTCACCCATCCAGCAGTTCGCCGAAGCCCTGTTTCACCCTGAAGCCGGCACAATAAACTGTGAAAGCCTGCATTGGTTAACCTGCGGTGATCATGTCCATGAAGTGGAGGCGGTTACTTCTTTGATTCAGACCGCATTGGACAAAGGCATAGCGCCAGAGCGAATCGCTGTTGTAGTTCCTCGCGGTGGGGATTACGAAATCTGGCTGGCAAAACATTTCGAATACGCCGGCGTTATTGCCAGCAACGTGCGTCCCGACAGCGTTATTTTTGACTGGCAAGGGGCCCTGATTCACGAACTGCTCACTAGCCTGGTTCAGTTGGATATTCCCATGGCCAGAATGAGCGTGATAATCAGCCCGCTGATGCCCTGGAGCGCCAGCATAGGCCACAAGCTGGCCGAGCAGTTTGAAGAGGGTCGGGCACTTGAGCCCGGAATAGAACTGAGCGCCGAGGGTCAGGCTATGCTTGAACTCCTGCAGAGCCAGCCGGAGCGGACATCGGCAGCTGTAATGGCATGGTTGAATGCCATCGCTGAGAGCACTCGAGCGGCAACCATTAAGGGCTTGAGCAAAGAACGTTTAACAAGCCTTTTGGAAAACACGTGTCGACTGCTGGCGCTTTATGGAGACCAACCTTTCGATGCGCAAATCAAACGGGTTATCCGCCAAACACCGGTAGCTACTCTGCAGTCACAGGAAGACCGGATCCGTTACCTGCATGCAGTCAATATCCTCCGGGAAGATGAGGCATTGCCGTTTCAGGTAGACGAGCTGTTTATCCTTGGATTCAACCAAGGTCATTACTGTTACCAGCCTGCGCATACCGGGCCGATACATCGGGATGCCTGGGACCAACTCGCAAGAAGTGCAAGCCTTGATATCCCATCAGTGGAAACAAGCCAGTTGCAATGGCAGCAAGACTTCGCCGAACTTCTTCGCCGCGCTGACAGCGGTATAACCTTCCTACGGGCCTTGAATGATTATCAGGGTGCAAGCCTGGAGCCAAGTGAAACTCTGTTGGATATGGCTCTCTGTTTCCAGCCTCTGGAGAAACTCGATCCTGGGCAGCTCGAACGACCGATTTTGCAATCGGGCCACC
>TARA_R110000796_G_scaffold76624_6_pt1 | contig 11856 bp, 19 predicted proteins | sample TARA_R110000796 | Tara Oceans TARA_R110000796 (sample SAMEA4397815) | marine metagenome | biome: Polar Biome; feature: [SRF] surface water layer (ENVO:00010504); material: water (ENVO:00002006), including particulate matter (ENVO:01000060) such as... | depth 5 m | reverse complement strand
TGGCGTTGCGGCGCAAGGTGTGATGCGGGTGGCCGGTCATGGCATAGGAAAAGGCGTTCAAAGATTTACTAATAGAGAGGGTACAGATACAGCAGCACAAGCCTATTTAAACCGGCTAGTCGAGCAAACAGGACTCAATGTGGATGATTTAGTGGAGGCGATTCGCAACGGCGATGTTATTGCTGACTTTGATCAATTAAGCCCAGACATTAAATCACTAGTAAACATGGGCGGCGCGTCGAGTGCCGAAATATTGCAGAAAAGCGGCCAACGATCCGCAGTGACCCAGCAAGCAGCGGTTAAAGGGCTTGAGGATAATCTAGCACCTGGCGCAGATAGTAACATACTGAAAACTGTCACTCAAAACGATGAGGCGCTGCAGCAAGCACAAAGCAAATCATACGGTGAAGCGTTTAATGCAATGCCAAAAGTACCAAATGACGTTGCGGCAAAAATGCTAGAGGTTGCCAAGCGCAATCCAGAAGCATTAAAGGAAATGGAGCGAATTGCCCAGACAGAGGGGCGATCCCCGCTATTTAAACTGAGTAAGGAAGCTGACCCAGCGTTTTTAAGATGGCCGAGTTTAGAGGATTCCGAGCAACTGTTACGCGGAGTAACGACAATAAAAGATAAAGCGTTTAAGAACGAAAACGGAAATTATGGTAACGCGGTGCGAAATTTAGAAGATGAATATCGTCCCAACATTGATAGCGCGTCACCCGAACTTGCTGCAGTACGGAAAGGCTGGGCAGATCGGCTTAATCTCAAGGAGATTTATACTAAGGGGCGTGAAAAAGTCTTGAGTATGCCCGTTGACACTTTAGCCCTTGAAGTGGAGAAACTAAGCGCCAAGCAACTAGATTCAATGCGTCTTGGTGTAATGTCAGCCATTAAGAACCGGCTAACGCTAAAGACGAGCCCACTTAAGGAACTCGATAACGATACTCAGAAGATGGGCATTGCTTTAAGAATGATCTTGCCACCAAAGCAAGCGGAAGCGGTGTTGGATAAGTTAAGAATTGGCAATAATGCAAGACTTGCTGACGGCTACATTCAGCCAAAAGCGGGGTCAGGCACCAATATTCTAGGCGTTAAACAAAAAGGGGCGATGGACGGTATCAATGCAGAGGATGCGCTTAATCTGACCAACCCTGGCACTGTTATCAGAATTTTTCGCATGATGATAAATAACACTAGGCCGGGGCTCAGTGACAAGCAGCGATCTCAGATTGCTAAAACTCTTTATGAGACTGATCCCGATCTTGTGATGAAAGCTTTGACTTCTGCGGAGAATGCAACCGCTTTAAATCTTCAGGTGAAAAGAGCCATTGACGGACTAGTGAAAGGCTTAAGAAATGTGTCCGGGCAGCAATTAACCCAAGATAACATTGAGTAACTAGCCCGTACATAAAGATCAGCCAAATCGTCACTTCTGTGTAGAAGTATAGTCCGGGAATTGCAAGCAGCCAGATCATAGCCAGCTTATAAAGGCAAACGCTGACAAGCCTATAACCCCACACAGAGAAATAACAGCGCCCATAATTTCAGGGGCAGCATTAAACAGGCTGATGATTACCCAGGCGACCAGAATTACAGCTATCCAAACCCACATTTCAAAATCCTTTTAATTTCATTTAACTCTTATTGGAGTATACACCAAAATGGCCTCAGTTTTATATTCTAACCCCGTCATGGGTACACAAATACAGGTCGGCGACAAACTGTATTTTTATCAGGCGGGTACGTCCTCATTGCTCACAGTTTACACCGACGAAGCATTGACCGCGCCAGCACCCTCGCCAATCGCTGCCAATGCTGATGGTCGCTTTGTGGCTCTATTCTTTGCCTCGGCAGACGGTGATGCGAAAGTGGTGCTTGAATCGACGTTCGGTGTAGAAAAGTGGACGGTTGATAATTATCCAGTCAACGATCTGTCCGGTATCGTCGCTCAGTCTAACCAAAATGCGTCAGATATTGGCGCTCTTGAAGTGGCGCTGGGTATCGCAGAATCGGACATTGATGCTTTAGAAGATACGGTTGGCGGTATTAGCGATACGCTTTTTACTGCAAAAGACGATAATCCGCTTGCATTAGTCGGCACTGAGTTTGGACTCAAAGACGGTTACGGCGGTGCGCCAAGCGCAGTCCTGATTGATCAATACTCGTCGAGTGCTGGCACAGAGTTAGCGTCTAGCACCTGGACATCCATGCCACTTCAAACTTTTATCTCTAACCGGATTGCCGCAACCGTGAGTAATGACAAGATCACACTTGGCCCCGGCACGTTTTATATTGAGTACAGCATTCCGCTTAGAAATATTTACACTAATGGCGTTTCGGATGTGAGAGTAAAAATGGAGAACTCGGCGGGTGATGTTGTTGGCGTTGCTAACAGCTTTGGCTTAAACGAATGGGGGCCAATGTTATACACCGGGGTTGCCGAAGTGCCTGGTGACACCAGCTATGAGTTATTTGCGTATGCCAACGGGCCAAAAATTCACTTTCGACCAGGCGGCAGTCCCAGCACAAAAATGGGCGCTTCACTCAAAGTCTGGAAAATTAGTGACAGCTAACAGGAGGATACAAGTGTGCTTTTTAAATTTCCAACTCAACAAGGGTTTAATGCGAAAACGATTCTGTCGCCTGGCGGTAGGATTACTTTCCTCAATTCCCTCGACGATTCAAGCGTTACCGTTTTTGCTGATGTAGGTCAAAGCCTGGCGCACACCATGCCAGTGGTAATTGATCGCGCTAACAACTTTCCGGTTATCCACTTAGATGAGTCAATAGACTATAAAATTCTTGTTCACGATCAGCATGGTCAAGAAGTCTATCGAATTAATAAGCTAACAGTTCCCGATACACTAAGCTTGCCCACGATTTCATACACGAATGGGTTAGTGACCGGGGTTAGCTTTACAGATGGGACAACTGCAGCCTATACCTATAACAACGGATTGGCCGACACCATGACGGTTTCAGACGGCATAAATTCAAGGGTTTTGACAGCGAATTACACGGGTGGATTAATCACTTCAATAAGCTGATCTAAAAACAAAAGTGGGCTAAGAGTGGGCTATTTAAAATCTAAATAAAATAAAACACTTATAAATCAACTGCTTAAGTGGCGGACCGGACGGGACTCGAAACCGTCATAGCGCCCTTTGCCGCCCTACCATGCCCTCTACAGGCCGCATTATTGCTGGATATGTGTGATTGAATAGGGCATTGAGGGGCATGGAGAGTCAAAAAGTGGGCTAAAAAGTGGGCTAAGAATTATTAGGCTTCTTTTTCTACCGGTTCAAAACAGCTATCATCCTTGTGCTTGTCATACTCGTCAATCCATTCTGAGTATGTTCTATAAAACATTTCAGTATTATGGCCTAGTTGTTTTGCGGCTTTTCCCGGCTCAACTCCGCTTGATAATAACTCAGCGGCGCGAGTATGACGGCCAGCGTAGGGTATTCTGTAGCGAATGCCCAAGGATTCATGCGCTTGCTGCCATTGATCGTTAAAAATATCAGTATCGCAATGAAAGCTACCGAGGGAATTTACAAAGATATACGGCGAGTCAATTCTCTTTGGTGTCTCCTTGATGACTTCTCTCACCCATTTTGGAACGTAGACCACGCGGCGCTTGCTGGTTTTTGTATAGTTTTTTAGTCTTCGCTTTGTGATCTGCCGCACTATCTTTATGTATTCACCATCAAAATCTGAACGGCGTAGTCCCAGCACTTCACCACCAGGTCGCAACCCAAGCCCAAAGATTAAAGTGAAATAAAGTTTAATTTGTCCGTTTAAGTATCCTAATAGCTTATTGCGTTCCTCTATTGAGTACCGTTCGACGGGAGGTGACTGCGTTTTTTTGATTTTGATTTTGGCGGGGTTAGGGTCAATTTCTAAATGATCAAAAATGCCTCTAAGGGGAATGAGAATATTTTTTCTCGTTTTGTGCGTGATCGGCTCACCGTTTTCTTTTTTAAATGTTGATAGCGCGACCTTGATTTCCCTGCGCTCTATACTGAGAGCCAACCTTGATCCAAGCCGAGGCAACCAGTAAAAATTCAATATTCTTTTATAATCGGTTTTGGTTCCCTCTTTAACGTCTAGCGTATCAATGTATTCTTGTGCTGCATTGATAAATAGAAGTTGCTGCGTGGATGATTGCTGTCCTACTGGCAAGCCTAGCTTAATTCTTACTAATAGCTCGTCACGATATTTTACGGCGGCTTTTAGATCACGCGCATTGCTTGCGCTGCCGGGGACTGTTTCCGAATAGGGGTTTTTACCTCTAATGCGGATTTGTATGTTCTTGCCGTTAGGACGGATTCCTGTAGGCCATATTTTTGCATCCATTCTGTAGCTTCCTCCGTGTTCACCAGGGTTTGATTCCCTATAACGGTATAGTGTAGCCCTCTTTCCCAATGCCGTCTAATCCAGCCCTTAATGACTTCAGGCGTTACGCCAAGATCATCGGCAAAAGCGTCCTTACTTCTAAACATCATATCTCTCCCTCAGTGTACATTTTTACTTTCAATCATATCTTTTGCTGATAGCAGCCCCTCGATAAAAGAGCTCATTTCCGGGGCAGGGATGAAAATATCTTGACCCTCCTCATCCGCTAATTCTTGACGAATCATGTAATAAGCATCATATTCTGCATCGCCCTCAAAATAGGCGATTTTCGTATCAAAACTATCCACTCTAGCCATTGCTGTCTCCTTAATGCGAAAAAATTTAATAGCCTTGCTTCGTTCGCAGATAAGGCTAAGTCTGCCATGAGGAGATACAACTCCCGAACTACCCTGATTTTATGCCGGTAAATTACTTGACATTATTTAAAGACGCATCAGGGCAAGCGTCACCACCCACACTACACTTTACAAAAACTGACTAGAACGGTATGTCATCGTTAAAGCTGTCCTTGGGAACCGGTAACGCTTGCGCTTGCTGCGGTGCTTGCTGCTGCGCTTGCTGTCTTGGTACAACTGACAGATCAGCGCCTTTTGCGTCCAACATCTGCATATCACGCGCTTTAATCTCAGTGGTGTAACGATCAGCGCCAGATTGATCTTGCCATTTACGAGTCACTAACGACCCCTCGATGTAGACCTTTGAGCCTTTACTTAGGTATTGCCCGGCGATCTCTGCCAGGCGGTCAAACATAACAACCTTATTCCACTCGGTTCGCTCGACTTTTTGACCGGTCGCTTTATCTTTCCAGGACTCGGAGGTTGCGATACTTAAATTGCATACTGCGACACCGCTAGGCGTGTGCTTCAACTCAACGTCCTGTCCTAGATTTCCTACTAATATCACTTTATTCACACTCATTTTTAGCTCTCCTTTCATTGTCAAATTGTTCTAAAACCTGAATTAACTCATAGAGCGAATCACCACTAAACGTAATGCTGCCGGATGCTTCCGCGTCCATGCCACCTGAACTAATGTCCAGATAGTGTTCTGTAGATGCAACAACAACCTCTTTGATTCCATCGCTGCTAAAAATTGATCTTTCACTTATTCCTATGCTCATTTTTATTGCTCCTTAAATTGAATATGTTTAAACATGCCTAAAATAATTTGCTTCACAATAATAGATGCTAAAGGCTCAAACTCTTTTGGCAGCACGTTGCTAAAGTCTCTGACTGTCTCAAATTCAGCATCCTTTCTGCGTTGCTCACGATAAACTTGTAATGCAGCGTCTAGCTCTTTCTGCGCTCTTTCCTTTTCGATATTATCTACCTCTTGATAGGCGATTTTATGCGGCTCAAGTATGGCTTCCACCTTTTCTCGAATATCTTTTTTACCCTGATCCACTATCCGGCCAGCATCTAGGTGCGGCTTTTTAGCTTCTTTATGAGCATCATCAATCCGCTTGAAAACGCCTCTATTGTCGAGATAAATGCGCTTGCTCTTTTCATAACCATCATCATTACTGGCATCCGGTAGAAAATTACACTCATTCTCTAACTCAGCAAGACCGGCCTCAAACTGCTTAAAAATTGCTAATTCCATTTTAATTGCCTCCAATGGCTTGAACTGTTGAGACTAGCTTGCCTAATACATAAGATTTTTCTTGACCGATCAATCGCTTGAGATGATGCTTTTCGTGGTTCTTTAACTCAAGAGCAGCTTCAATTAAGCCCTCAGAATCTTGCTTTTCAATCATGTCAAGAACCTCGGAAGAAAGGTTCTCCCAGGCTTTAAATCCCTCGCTACATAATTGTTTAACTTGCGCTTTCCCGGCTGAAATTTTGCTTGATTCAAAGCTACTGTTTAGGTAAATCTCTTGATCCTCAGTAAGCGCCGCACATAATGCCGTCATGCTGAGAGGGTCGTTATCAATTAATGATTGCTTCCAAATAGATTCTATTTCATCCGACACGATAGGCGGTGGCGGTGGTGGAGTAGCGGGCGTTGAGGCGGCATACTTGCTGCCGTCATAGTTACCCTCGTAGATTTCAGAGGCTACACCCACATACTTCAGTGCAGTTCCTAATGCGTCTGTATAAGCCATCTTAAAAGCTTCATCGTTGCTTCTTAGGCCGTTTTTATCTTTAGAGACAATCTTGTCACCGCCCATGCCGGTAAATTCTTGACCGCCAGCAATCGTTACGGCAACCTCAACAAATACCAACTTTTCCTCACCGGCTCCGTCAACAATTTGCGAACTAACAAGCCTATGGCTCCAGCCCTCACCGCACTGCCCATAAACCTCAGTCATGGCCTTATAGCGCCATTGTGGATTAATGTCACTTTTACCTTTCAGCGCACCAAAGCCGATGGTTTTAAGGTGTTGTTCCGGCACTCGACTTAATGCGTTCCAGTTTTCCATGTTCTTCATTTTGATTCCTCCTTGACTCGTTTGCCCAACTCCGGGCGGTGAATGGGAACACTCTTTGGAGCCTCAATGCCCAGTTTGATGTGATTCCCAAGCCTTTCCATAAAATACACTTTTATGTCATCGTTGATCACAATGTGTTCGCCCAGTTTTCTAGTTAAAATTAACATTTTGCTTTTCACTCCAGTGGTCGGCCATGTTTTGCTTGGTTTTTTCAAAGCCGTAGCCCTCATCAAAGGCTTCAGTCTCTCCAGCCGCGTGAGGTATCCCCGCCTTTGCTGCTTCTTCGCCCCTGGTCCAATCGTCTTTAAACTCAAAGTTAATCTTCAACATGATCAAACTCCATGTAGTTCTTAAAGCTTCCAAGACTTGAATCCAGAGCGTCTTCTAATCGACTTTCGCAGTCGAGATAAAGCATATTGCGAAATTCCTCGCATAAAGTTTCCACCGTGGCCCTTTCAAGTAGCTGAAGAATCTCAAAAACCTCTTCGCCATGTTGTTCATAACTATCAGCGACCATTGTGAGGATGACAGAGGCCGTACTAAGGTCGTTAGAACCAAGCGGTACGTCAGGACTAGAATCGGTCAAACCAATGCCATACAAGCGTCTAAGTAGCCAGATCATCTGCGTTTGATTTGCTGATAGGGGCATTAACTCAACTAAGTCTCTGCGGTTATTGTCCAGGTAGATAAAAGTCAGAAGATCTTTATCGCGGTCACAAAGATCAATGACCGAATCGACTTTTTCCAGACCTCTTGATGAAGTTTCTAAATGTGCAAAATCTTGCACAGAATAGACAGGTTGTGGAGGCATTACTTGCAAATTCACTACATTTGCGGGTTTTGTGTGTTGAAAAACATCATTTATACTTAACATTTCAAAATTCCTTTTTAATATGTTTGCTTTTACCTAGTAAATATAGCACACAATAAAGGAATATGTGGAATTTATTACATTTAATCCACATTTATGTAGGTTTGTGATGCGTGTTCACGCGACACTGTGAACCAGGTCACATTTAGGCGTAAAAGATTTTTATGGCGTTGACGGTGCTTGTAGGCAAGCGTATAACTACATTCTCAATCTATGATGAAAAGAAGGTAACTAAATGAGCAAAGAGATGGAATGGTGGCTAACGGAGCCCGAGGGCAGAACTTTATTGAATGAAATTAAAGCTTTAAAGGAAAATGAGAGGTCGATGGTGATGGAATTTATAGGGGAGTTAATTAACAGCAGAAAACCCCCATAGTGGGTTTTAAGTGCGAATCACTTTTTGACTATTTTAAGAAACTGTTTCAATGAAAAAACTTCTTCTTGCGTCATGTTACACAACAGATCTAATAATTCATTATCAGCGGCCAGGCCCAGTTGCTTTTCTAAAATCTCATTTCGAGTCAAAACAATTTCTTTACTGCCTGATCCAAACTTCAGCCATTCCACGCTTACGTTTAACTTGTCAGCCAATAGCACTTGATCGGCTTCTCGCGGCATATTGTGGCCCCGCAGCCAGCGCCGGGCGAACTCCGGGTTGTTGGTTTCACGATCACACCATAGCGCAATAGTGCTGGCACGTTGGTGTCGCTTCACGCCCATTTCACTCATCGCTGTTTGCAGTCGTTCCGCATACTCTTCATATCTTACTTCGCCGGATACCATGCTACCCCCCCCTCAAATGTGTACTAATCAGTTACTACATTAACAATAGCATATAAAAAAAGGATTGTGTAGAAAACCACCATTCTTGTGTGCTTAGTGCGGAAAAAGTGTGATGTGTGTCACAGATATTAACCTTTGACCCTACACTCATTTTTGAGTGTACCCTACGCTCATTTTTGAGTGTACCTACCCTCATATATGAGTGAGTTAATACTATAAGATTAATACTATAAAAGAACTACTACAGCGGCGAGTTGATATTCTAATTTATCAAAAAGTGTGACTTACGTCTTAATAAATCAAAAAAAAGTAAATATTGTGGTTAATGTGTGGCTTTTGTGTCTATAATGATTGCAATGTCATTGAAAAGGCCATCACAACATGAATTATGCAAGGATATGCACAACGATTCTTTACCACCCGGATCTTTCAGCAGGAAGCAAGATTTTGTTCGGCGCGATACATTCTTTTGAAGAAAACACTTGTTTTGCTTCTGATAGCTATTTTGCAGAAAAACTACATTGTAGTAAACCAACCATTCAGCGACAGCTTGCAGAACTTAAAGCGGCTGGATTTGTCATGTCAGTGGTTCGATATGGTGAAGATAAAAAGACAATAAAAAGCAGACGTTTGCGCGTTGCAAAAGCGGTTACGGTGAGCAAGAAACAAGATGTGTCGATTACGGTTGCGGGTCAAGCGGTGGCGTTAGAGCCCGCAGATAAATTTGCAATGACATTGGAGTGGCAACCGGGCGAATCGTTTAGTGATTACCTAAAACAAAGCGGCATTGACTGCGAGAAAATTCACGATACCACGCGCAACGAAATTCTAGGTGAGTTTAAAAGCTATTGGCTATCTCAGCCAGACCGCTTGCATTCTAAAAATCAATGGCTTCACAAGTTACGTCACAATTTTATTCGCATAAAAGATCGGCTTTATGAAACGCCGAAACCCGCAGAACAGTCCATAAGACATACGTCGATCCTTGATAACTTGACCGATACGTCATGGGCTCACAAAACACCACTGGAGATTTTAAACGGATGAAAAAGTCGGAACTAGCAGTATATCGAGTGATTGAAAGCTTTATTAAACAGCATGGTGACAGCCCGACTCACGGTGAAGTCGCAGAGTTAGCGGTAATAACGTCTAGCTGGGCTTCTCAACAAATAAAAAGCCTGGTGATTAAGGGTTATTTAAAAAACAGCCGAGAATGGCGCTCGATTGAATTGACGAAGAAAAAGCCTCCGATAGTGCGGCGGGCATTGGACGCTGCCAATCCGTCAACGATTGCTATTTTTATCAAAATCGCTATTGAGCAGGGCGAATCAGGGGAAGTCGTTGATGCGCTAATAAAGCAGCTTGGGTATACGGAGTCTGCATGAAAAGCAAAAAATACAGATTCGTGGGAACTGACTCAAGATTCGTACCAAACCTTGAATATACGCTGCATGAAATTTCTGATAAATCGGGTTTGCCACACTCCGCGGTCAGGATGCGGTTGGCCTATCAAGACAGCTTTGATGATGGTCATCTACGAGAACTAAAGGGCAATAATAATGGGCCGAAGCAGACGTTAGCTGAAAGGAACCGCGCCCAAACAGTGAGGGCTGGCATTATCAAGCAGTGTGTGATTTCTGAGACTCAATACCTGGTGCGCGGCCATCCGGTTGCGGAAATTAAAGTAGCGAATTGGCTAGAATCGGTTATGTATAACAGCCGTGAGTTTTGGTTAAAAATGGATAAATTGACTGTTAGCGAAATTATTACCCTAGCGGTGAAAGCCGAGCCCGTCGATCATCTTTGGCAGCGGCGAAAAGTCGAAGCTGAGTCACTAGCATGATATTTGCAAGCACAGAAACCGATGATTCGATGTTGGCGGTCAAAATGGCGGTAGTTTTAAATGCAGCCGGAATTGCAGCGTACATTGTTAATCATAACGGCGAGATTAAATGCTTGCGGGCGTGTGCCGTTGGTTGCGCGACCATTATTGATATTCATAGGGCCGTTACTCATGCCTGAATCAGCCTTAGTCAATAGTGATGTTTCTCATGCTCGTTTTCTCAAGCGAGTGCAAGAGCTTTATGACAAAGCCGGTTACGTTCGTTTCCGCTGGAAAACCGGCGACAAGGTGACGTATACGCAAATTAAAGCCATTCACCTGTTTTGCGAGTGGATAGCTGAAGCTTGCAATGACCAGGGCGCGTACATGGAAGTTAGTTGCGCCGTATTCAAAAAAACCATGTCATGCCGATGGACGGGCGATAGCGTCAAAAAGCATATTTGGTATCCGATCCAAAAATCAGTTTTTCCCTCAACCGAAAGCGTCCGAGACTTGCGCGTGAAAGAGCATGACTTGGCTGAGATTTTTGATCCGATTATTAATCACTTGGCGAGTGAAGGAATATCGCTAACTTTCCCAAACGCCGAAGATTTAAAACGTGAGCAAGCGCGACAAGATCGCAATTTTACAGGGAGTTAAACATGATTAAGCTGCAAGTATTTTACTTACTACGAATTTACTGGCCGATCACTTTGATAAAGCTGCGTTTAAAAAAGTCGGCTCAAAAGGCTCATAAGCTGTACAAAACTTATTTTAAGAAACATTGCAAATGCGCTTACGTGTTGCAGCCGGGGAAAGTTTTAGTGATCTGCTCTCATTGCGGTGGGCAGCAGAAGCATGGCCGATTTAAGTGAACTCTAAATTTTGCTGCAGAGGGTGCCGGGTTTATTTTCCAATGGATGAGGCGATAAAGCTCCAGGGTGGGCGTTTCCACTCCATTCAGTGCGCGATAGATTATGGGCTCAAGAAAGCGGCAAAGATTAAGCAGAAAGAGATTGGGGCAGCCAAGCAAGCATTTAAAAGCGAGAACGAAACATTACCGCAAGCAATTAAAAAAGCTCAAGTGGCTTTTAACAAATACATACGCCTAAGAGATCACGACCAGCCTTGCATTAGTTGCTCGGCCACGGTTGAAGATGTTGAAGCAGATCAGGGTCACTTGGTCGGCGGTTGCTGGGACGCAGGACACTACAAGACGAGAGGAGCGCGACCCCAGCTGCGATTTATTACCTTCCAAGTACATAAACAATGCAAAAAATGTAATGGCGGCTCAAACCACAGCGCAAAAAAAGAGGCCACGGTTAGTGAGATGTATGAGAACAATTTAAGGGCAAAAATCGGTGACGAAAAAGTCGATTGGCTGAATAACAACCATGACACCGCAAATTTTACGAAAGAGTATTGCCGTCGATTGGCCCGGATATTCAACAAAAAATCAAGGTTAATCAAGAAGAGGATAGGCGCATGAGCAATAAACTAACGGCGGGTGAGATAGCGGTGAGGCTGGAATTG
>TARA_R110000796_G_scaffold105289_5_pt1 | contig 11856 bp, 7 predicted proteins | sample TARA_R110000796 | Tara Oceans TARA_R110000796 (sample SAMEA4397815) | marine metagenome | biome: Polar Biome; feature: [SRF] surface water layer (ENVO:00010504); material: water (ENVO:00002006), including particulate matter (ENVO:01000060) such as... | depth 5 m | reverse complement strand
ACATATTTAAAAAATATAAATCACTAAAATCAGAAATAAAATAAATTATGAACTTTAATATATTAATAGATTGTGGACATGGTGGAATAGATGATAAAGGTAATTACACTACTGCTCCTAATAAAATGCATACTTTTCCTGATGGAGATGTAATTCACGAAGGAGTAATAAATAGACAAATAGGAAAAAAAGTATATGAGGATTTAGAAGCAAAAGGTTATTGCCCTTCTTACGTTTTATTTCCTGAAGAATCTATTGATATGCCTTTAAGAGAGAGAGTGGAGATTATTAATAGTTTTGATCCTAAGAAAACTATTGGGATATCTTTTCATAGTAATGCTTCACATTTTCATAATGTAAGAGGTTTTGAAATTTTTACAAGTGTAGGAGAAACTGAAAGTGATCTTCTGGCTACTTGTATAGGGGAAGAAATAATTGAAGAATTTCCAACTAATAGATTTAGAAAAGATGCTAGTGATGGGGATTTAGATAAGGAAAGTCAATTTTATGTATTAAGAAAGACTCTATGCCCAATGGTATTGATAGAAAATTTGTTCTTTGACAACTTAGAAGATGCTAATTTATTAAGGTCAGAAAGCTTTCAAAATCGACTCTCCGTTAGTATTTCTAACGGAATTATAAGATATTTAAAAACAATTCATTAACTTTGATTATGGGATATTTTAAAAATAGTATTGGGTTTATAAAAACTATAAGTGTTATTATGGTAATAATTATAGTTTTATTTTTATTTAAAGATTGGTTAAGAACTAAAATAATAACTTCATTAGGAGGTTATACTAAACAAGAAACTAGTATTACTATTGATAGTACTTATGTTATTGGAAAAGTAGATACGTTAGCTGTTTTTAATAAATATATAAAAACTAAAGGAATTATAATAAATCCTAAAACTACTGTAATATATAAATATCGCTATACAAGTCCTGATACTAAAATAAAAGTAGTTATAGATAGTGTAAAAGTCTTTAATGTAAAAGTAAAAGATAGTGTTATTGATGGGAATATTCAAGTGGTAAACAATTCTGTGGGGGAGTTAGTTAGTGTTGATCTTGAATATATTCCATTAATTCCTAAACTTCTTAGAAGAATAGATACAGTATATAAGACTACAAAAATTACTGAAATTTTAAGTAACGAACGTGCAAAAATAGGTATAGGTATAGGTGTAGACACTCAATTTCAAAATTTAGATTTATTAGGAAGTTATACTTTTAAAAATGATTGGCAAATAATTTACGAATATAGTAATCCTATAAAAGATTTTAATGCTAATGTTCCTCAACTTAATTTTGAAAACGTAACTTTTCCTAGAACAGGTACTCATTCAATAAAATTAATAAAAAACTTTTAATGGCAAGTTTAAATAGCATATCTGAAAGCATTGCAATAAGACTAAAAGAGCAGTTAAATACACCTTTTATAGAGTCTATTAAAAATGATATAATAGAGTATAGGGCAACTTTTATTAGACAAGATTTAGATAGAAATCCTTTAAGTTATGGGGATTATATTCTACCTATTGTTGAAGAATTAGAATTAGTAAATCAATCTGAAGCTCCTGGTTTAGCTACGAATAGTTATATTTTAAGAAGTAAGAATAAAATAGCTAAACCTTTAAGACTTAAAAATAACGGTAGAAGTAATTTTAAAAGTATAAGCACTGTTGATAGAAATAAACTTTTAAGTTATATTAATTTAGAAGAATTTAAATATCATAAAGAGTTGCCGTTTCAAGATAACGCAATATATTATACTTATTTAAATGGGTATTTATATGTATTAAATACTCTAAAGCCTTGTAAGATTTTAATTGAAGGGGTATTTGCAGATCCTAGACAAATTATTAACTGTGATGAACCTGATGTATTTCCTGACGATAGAGATTTAGGTATTCCAACAGATATGATAGCAGGTATTAAAACTTCTATTTTAAACACTTACAGAACTCAACCCGAAGACGGTAAAGAAATAAATATAGATAAAGATGATAACAGTTAGAACGTTACATAAGTTATATATTGATTACTTAGATAAAAAAATCAATAAACTTTTAGCAGATTCAGATCAAGCTTTTGATACTAGAAATAATATTCAACAATTACTTGAGAAGAATAGAAGTACTATTGATCTTTATTTAAGTGTTAAATATAATAAGATATTAGAATGTACTTCTAAATCTACTATTAATAAGATTAAGATACCTACCACCTCTATTTATACTAACGGCAGAGAAATAAATTTTAAAGCTATTAAACTTTATATTGAGAAGTATATACAATACAATAGTATTATACATTCTAATTCAAGAAAGATTGAAAATATAAAAAAACAGATTATTTCTTTTACAATTTATAATAAAATTATAAGTAAGTTTAATCAAAAATGTATTGATGCTATTATTCATAAAAATTGGTCTATGGATTTTTATAAAGGTATGGGTCAAATTTTTGTAAGACAAGTTGAAAATCATAAAAAAAGAATTGATTGGGGTGTTTCTACAAAGAACAAACAAGCTATTATAGATAGAGGGGAACTCCCTTATTTAACAGCTGATGCTGAAAATACTCCTAATTATAAAGGTATAAAATGGATAGCTTATAGGCCTCCAATAGATTTTTTTATTCATTGGTATATTCCCGCTAATTATAGAAAAAGAATACCTTTTATAAATGATTATAGATTTAAACCTGCAAGAGGTTTAAATTCTTTTGTAAGTAAACTTGGAGAAGTTAAAAAAGATAGAGATTCTGCATTTAAACTTTATACTAGAAAACATGAATGGATTTAATTTAATTTCAAGTAATCAACTAATAGGAGAGTTATTTAGTGATTACAATATTTCTAATACAGATTGGGTAGCTAAAGCTCAACGTCATATTGCACGTGCTATAGCACTTATGCAAATAGATGGTTTTTATGAACTTGCTTATTCTAATAAAAAAGTTAAAGAATATAACTCTCCTTTACCTTGTGATACTAAATATATTCTAGGAGTTTTACATAATCAGAATGGAGTTGTTACAAGACTTCCTTTAGATAGAAGTACTTCACTAGGTATGGATTTTTCTGGTATGGCTAATCATAATATTTATAAAGCTAGAGTTAACGGAAATACTTTAAGAACTAATTTTGAAACAGGTACTATAATGTATATATATTATAGAATGCCTAGAAATGACCAAGGTGATTTGTTAATTCCCGATAATGATTATTTATTAGAAGCTTTACCTTATTTTCTTATAAGTAAACTAAGTCTTAGTGGATATAAGCATCCTGTAATTAGCAGACAAGAAGCTGAAGCTAAATGGGATAAAATGTATCCTAGAGCTAGAAATGTAATTAATTATCCTTCCGTTGAGGAAATGCATAGATTTACTAAAATGAATAATAATCCATTATTTGTAGATATAATTAATGAAGATTGGTTAGTAAATATAGATAATTGGACTATAGGTGATGATGGTATAACTTCAAATGTAAACAGATAATGAGAAATTTTCTAGGAATGGTAAGAGATACTTTATCTATTGATAACCCTGTTGGAACTTGGCAATATGGTAGAAATATGGTATCTAATAAAAAAGAAAAAACTGTCACTAATGAAGACGGTTTTTCTTTTGAATATTTAATAAGTGGTACTGTAATAGGTGTTATTTCTACAAATTCTGATATTGTTTTTTTCAGTAAAAATGAAGATGGTACAGATGAAATTGGAGTTGTAAATCTTGAAGTTGAGGTAAAAGTATATGAAACTAAAATTAAAAGTACTCTTTTTAATTTTCAAATTAACTGCCCAATAGAAGGTATTTTTATATATAATTATAAAAAAGAATTAATTGTTGCTTGGAGTGATGGAGTTAAAGATAACTCTAACAAACCTTATGTACTTAATCTAAATTCTCCTCCTGTAGCTTTAGATGTTGATAAGACTTTAATAGATGTTAATGAATTTACTAAACTTTATATGTTTCCCGATAGACAAGAAGGTACATTAACATTAAGTAATATTACAGGTACAGCTTTAGTTAATGAAATTGCTGGTGTTTACGGTACTTTTGCTTATGCTTATGCTGATGATGATATTTTGCCTTTTTTTTCTGTATCCCAGTATGAACGTTTAAATAATACATTTACTGAATATTATAGTCCTATTTTTCAATTTACAAATTTAGATCCTAACTTTAATAAATTACAAATAGGTTTAATTATAAAATTAAAAGATAACACTTTAAAAGCTTATAAAAGTTATATAATAGATTATAATGCTCTTAGTTTTAATTTTACTGTAGCTTCTTTAGATAATTATATTGAAACTACTGTAGATGATATTGTAATAGATAAAGTAAATTTTAAAAAAATTAATACTTTAGCAAAACAATATAATCAAATTAATGTAGGTAATGTAGTATTAGCAGGAGATATTGATTTTCAAAAATATGCTAATCTATTAGAATTAATACCTACAAAAGCAACTACAAGTCTTAATGCTACAGTTAATGATAAACCTTCTTTAATGCCTGATGAAGTATATTCTATTTATATAGAATTACAATATTTAGATGGTAGTTATACTACTGGTTTTCATATTCCTGGAAGAGTTGCTGAAGGTACTGAATTAGATTTAATTACTACAGCTCAAAGAAATACTTACGGTTATAATTTCCCTAATCAAGCTCAATTTTATGCGCTTAATACAGGTGTTTTTGGTAGTAAATTTAGTTATTGGCAAAATGAAGAAACTTATCCTAATACTGATGATTTTAATAGTACAGTAGATTATGCTAATAATGCATTAGGAGGTGCTGATTTAAGGGGTACTCCTATTAGGTATCATAGAGTTCCAGATAAAGCTGCTTTTAATTATACTTTTGGTGCTTATGATAATACCGATGCTGATAGTGAAAATTATGCTGTTGGAGTTACTTTAACTAATTTTGATACTATCGTACCTGTTGAAATTAAAAATAAAATTCAAGGTTATAGACTTTCTTTTGTAAAAAGAACATTAAGTAATAGTCTTGTATTAGGTAATTTATTAATGACTGACAGATTAGAAACTGATATTAATGTTGCTGGTGCTGATGTAGGTAACGTAAACGCACCTCAAATAACTGAAAAAGGTATTACATACCATGCTCCTTTTAGTAATACTAGATGGGAAGATGTGGCTTTGTTTGGTGCTGAATTACTATTAAATACTCCATCTATAAACTCTAAATACATTAAAATAAATTATTTTAGAAATATATCTACTACAAGTAAATCGTATGCGTTTATAGAAGTTAACGATAATATTAAATATAGAGATTTATCTCTTATTTCTTATGCTTCTAATAATAACTTTGAAGATGGTACAGCTTTTAGAGAGCGATTAGCTTATGCAACTTTAGGTTTAAGTTTACTCAATACTTCAATAATAACAGGAGAAACTGTTACTAATGGTTTTTTTGATATTACTTTAATTTCTAATGTTATTAATACTTATCCAGGTTTTAAATCAAGTAATTTAGCTATTTTAGGGAGAACTGCTGATTTAGGTAATAATATTAATTTTAAAGGTGGTGACGTTTATTTAGATGAATTTGATTGGAAAGTAAATCAACCAAGTTATGATACTACTGATCTTGATTATTATTTTTTAAATAGGAGTTTAAGATCTCCTTTATATAGCCCTTATGATAATACTAATTTTAGTATTGACAATGGGCCTCCTGATGAACATTATGCAACTATAGCATTATTTGCAGGAAACGTTCCTGTAGATTCTGTTTTTTTAAGTGTTACTGCTGATTTAGAAATAGAAGGTGCTACTAATGCAGTTATAAACGATATAACTACTATTTTAACTTTTAATTTTATAACTGACTCTATAAATACTCTTCCTTTTAGAATCTATAGAAGTTTAAAAATCTCAAATGAATCTCTAAGTTTAAGAAGTTTTCGAAGCTTTTTAAGTAATAACTATTACGAAATGCCCAATGACAAAGGCGAAATTATAGCGTTAAGAGGTGCGGATAAAAAATTATTTATACAATTAAAATACGCTTTATTTGTTGCAAGTATTAAAGATACTTTAGATACAGGTGCAACTAAAACTTTTTTAGGACAATCAGATTTATTTGATTATACTCCTAAAGAGATTTTAGTAGATGATAATGGTTTTATAGGTTCTACTTCTAAGTTTGCTTGTGTATTTGTAAAAGATATGTATATAGTAGTAAATCAAAATACAGGACAAATCTTTATAATAAGTAATGGTATTAAAGAAATTACTAAAGAAGGTAATGTTCAATGGTTTAGAAATAATTGGAAAATTGATAATGATAAAGATAATCCTTTTGTAAATTCAGGACATTTAGTAGCTTATGACAAGCAATACAATAGATTACTATTTATTAGAAGAGAATACCTATATTCTACTTTTGAATCTTATGCTACTTTTGATGGAGAGTCTTATATTGGGAATTATGATGGACAAAGGTTAGCTTTTACAGATGAACCTCAACTAGTTGGCAATTCTCCTGCTGCTACTCCAGAACTTGTTAAATGTTTTACTAATAAATCTAAAACTTTAAGTTTTAATTTAGATAAGAATACTTGGCAATTTGAACATGATTATCATCCTAATTTTATATTTAATACTCATAGTAGTTTATATAGTGGTATTAATTATAAAAGTGAAATTTATAAAGGTCATGTTTTTAAGCATAATGACGAAAATTCTAAAGGTACTTTTTATACAGGTACACATGAAAGTTATATAGATGTAATTTTTAATCAAAATTTAGATGTAACTAAATTATATCAAAGTTTACATTGGGTTACTACTTGTATAGATTCTTCTAATGGAGTTAATCAATTTAAAACTATTGATAGTATTGTAGTATATAATGATCATCAATGTAGTGGTATTATACAACTAGATAGTGGTTATAACGGTAACATTAAAACTAGAAATAATGAATGGTTCTTTAATGATTTTAAAGATATAAGTAAAGATGAAGTTTTGCCTATATTAGATGAAAGCGGAGAATTAGTGGAAAATAATTTAAATTATCTTAAAGTTTGGTTTGAAAAGTCAAATTTTATCAGTAAATTTATAGTTGTCAGATTCGTTATTAAGAATACAAGTAATGATAGTATATATTTACATCAAGTTAATGTTAAAAGTATAGTAAATAAATAAAGTATGCCAGATCCAAAAAAGAAATTTGCTAAACTTCCTTTTAAATCAAGTTTACCTAAAAAAGTTTCTAAAAAAAACGAAAAAGCTGTTTTAGATTATATTCAACAAATGGATATGAAAAGTTATAATACAGGTTCTATAAGAAAATCAGACCCTAAACAAGCTAAATTAGATAAAAGTTTAGAAGTATTATTAAATCCTATGACTGCTATGGGGTACATGGCAAAAAATAAAGACTTACCTGATAATTTTTCAAGAGGGCCTAGAAATAAACTAGATTATGCTGTAGATGTAATTAATCCTGCACAATACGTTAATGACACTAAAAATGTTGCCCAAGGTGCTTATAATAAAGATGGAATGCAATTTGCTGAAGGTTTATTAGGGGTAGCTCCAATACCTCTTGCTGGTAAAGCTATGAAAAAAGCTAATAAAAAAGTTAAAAGTGAAATTAATTGGAGCAAGTTTAATAAAGAGATTCCTAGTAACAAACTATTAATGAAAGAGTACGATGCTATAGAAAAATCTTCTAAAGCTAAGGGTAGTTGGATGAAAAATTCTGATGGTTCTACATTTACAGGAACTTCAGAACAATTTGTACAACAAAATAGTAGTAATTTTAAAAAAGCTTTTCCTAATATTATTAAAGATAATAATGGAAATATTCAAACTAATTTTCACGGATCTCCTAATGAATTTAATGAATTTGTAGATAATTTAAATTCATCTGATAAAACTGGAGAAAGGTTAGGTAAAGGTATTTATACTACTCCAAAAAGAGGTATGGCTTTACAATACGCTTTTAAAAATAAAAATAAAAAAGGAAAACTTTACGAACTATATCAAAATAGTGATAATCCTCAAAATCTTATAGAAAATTTTGAAAAATTACAAGATTTAAAAACTAACAATATATCAAAAATATTAAAAAATAAAAAAGCAACAACAAAGCAAATAAAACAAGCATCAAAAGATTTTAATAAAATCATAAAAGATCAAGAAAATTTTTATGATAATTTAAAAGATAGTGATTTTAAATTACAAAAAAATAAAGATTTTTTTAAAAGTGGAGAAGAACAAGTAGTACCTTTTACTAATCATCCAAAAAGTATGAAAGGTAATAATGGTATGTTTGATATGACTAATCCTAATATATATAAAGCATTAGTACCTGCAACTATAGGTTTAAGTGCTATTAAATCTAACGCTACAGAATCTATAAATCAAGAAAAAAAGATGAAACCTAAAAAAATTACAAAAAGAAAAGCTGTTCCTAAATATGCTTTAGGAGCTTTAATAAGTACAGGTGTAGGTTTATTAACTAGCAGTATGGCTGCTAATAAAGCTAATAATGCTGCAAAAAAAGCTGAAAAAAGAAATCAAAATTTAAGATATAATGAAGAACTTAATAATGATGCAATAGAATCTGAAGAATATCAAAAAAATATAGCTAATAGTACTACTAACTATTATCAAGCTAAAGGAGGTAAACTTGCCAATACTCCAGCTTCTTATACTAAAGGCGGAAAATTAAAGCCATTATCTTCTGATATGGTAATTGCTAAAGGTAATAAGCATAATGAAAGTAAGATAGATAATACTTCTGGTATTAAACTTATGAAAGGTGGTAAAGCTATTGCTGAAATAGAAGATGACGAAACTATTAAAGATGGTAAAAAAGTTTATAGTGATAGACTTACTGTAGATGGTAATACAACTTTTGCAGAAGCCGCTGCTAACACAGCTACTGCAAAAGCTTCTTTTGAGCAATCAGGTAATAAAAAACAAGTAGAAGTATTAGATAAACAAGAAGATGCTTTATTTGAACAACAAGAAAGTATGAAAAAAAATACAAAAACAAGTAAGACATCTATACCAAAAGCTAAAAATGGTAAACTTCTTGATTCTGTTTTTGGACAATTAGGAAAAAATCAATCAAGAGGTAGTCAAATTGGAGAAGCAGTAACGCCTTTTATAGATAATATAGGTAATGCTATTTTAACAAGTAAAACTTCTAAATTGCCTGCACCTAATTTACAAAGAGCAAAATCTTTAAAAACTTCTGTTAATGTTAACCCTCAATTAGACGAGATTAATAAGGCAGTAGCTACATCTTCTCAATTTATTGGAGATAATACTTCTAATAGTAGTACAGCTAGAAGTCAAGTTGCTTCTACTAGACTTCAAGGTGCTACAGCTAAAGCTAGAGTATTTGCTAATAAAGAAAATACTGAAACTCAATTAGAAAATCAAAATACTCAAAATATTCAAAGAATTACTGGTAGAAATCTTGATAAACTTGATAGTGCTAATATGAGAGAAACTATGAGAGCAGATAGTATTGCTAAAAGAACTTCTGCTAATTTAGCTAATCTTTCTGATGATTTTACTGCTGGTATTAATAGAAGAAAGAAAGAAGAATATCAAGATCAGTTTTTGAAAACTGTAAATGAAGGAACTACAGGTGGAGTAGGTATAAGACAATTAATGAAAGTAGATCTTAGTCACGTATTAAAGAATGTTTCTCATTATTGGGCTAAAGTTAAAGGTACTGCTGATGAAGCGGAATTTTTAAGACAAATAGGTAAAACTGCCGAAGAACTAGACAAAAACTAATTAATTATGAATGATCTTTTTGGCAACCTTAGTTATAGTACTAAGGAATTGTCTCCTAATTTAAAACCAAGACAAGAAGTAAAAGGTTTATTAAAAACAAAACAAAGTCAATATGATTATGTTTTAGATTCTCAGACCGTTTTAAATAAGGGTCTTAATAATTTACCATATATTCCAAAAGATGCTGGTTTAATTAACAAAGCTAAAAAACATATAACTGATACTTATACAGGTTTTGGTCATGCTTTAGAAGATAAAGTTCTTGACACTAAGCAACTTGTTGCTAATGTAGCTAGTGATTTTGGTTTAAAACGAATTCAAGCTAATGCTACTAAAAGACAAGCCAGTATTGCAGATGGTCTTGAAAGAGTTGCTAAAGGGGAAATTACAGAACGTTCAAGGCGAGCTGCTACTGCAAGAGCAGATAAAGATTATGAAGGAGTAGCACAAGACGATGTAACAGGGTCGTTTACTGGTAATTATAATGTACAAACTATTCCAGAACATATTGAAGTTACTGAAAAAATAGGAAAACTTTTAAATGGTATGTCAGCAGATAAAGGTATAATACCTGATGCAAATGGAAATATTATTCATAGAAGAGCTAATGGAGAGTATTTTACTAAAGACAGAAAAACAGTATCAGAAAGAGATGTTTATAGTGCTGCAAGAAATTATGTATTAGGAGATGCAAAAATATCTCAACAATTTAATAGGTATGCAGAAGATGATATATTTTTAAAGTTTACTAATCAAGATAAAGAAATTACTTCTAAAGACTTAAAAGACTTTATACTTAATGGTGGAATACCAGAAAATGCTATACTTGGTTTAGGTATTAAACAAATCGAAAAAATAGGAAAAGATGGAAAATCTTATAAAGTTTTCGATAAGAAAGATATGGAAAACCAATTAAAAGGAATGGATGAAAAAGAACTTAAAAGCAAATATAAGAACCTTTTAATTGAAAAAGAAATCTATACTAGTGCTAAACCTATAATGGAAAGAGAAGGTTTTGTTGAAGATACTTATAAAATTGTAGATTCATCTGATTTTGGAGGTGGAGATGCTCCTAATTTTGAGTCAAATTTAATGACTACAGATGTTATAGCAACTGAAAGTGTAAGTAGTTCGTTAAGTTATAAACAAACTGCTCAAGCTTATAATAAAACAGTTAATAAAGTTAATAATCTTACACTTACTATAGCTAAGATGGATAATCAACTTGAAGGAGAAGAAACTTATAGTGAAGCAGATCGTAAAAAAGCTAAGACACAATTAGCAAAAGCAAAAGCTGAAAAACAAGTTATAGAGACTAGAAGTAAAGAAATTTTAGATATTAATAATAACGATATATTAGAGATTAAGAATCCAAGTATTGATTTATCTTATAAAGAGTATGCACGTAAAGGCGGAGAACTTACTAAAAATGAATATGCTGAAACTTTATCTACAGGTATTACTATTAATGATAATGCTTTAAAAAACTTAATGTTTAAAGCTACTACTTCTAAATTAAATCCTAAAGAAGTTTTACCTTATGTTAAGTTTGATAAAAAAGAATACTTTACACCTCGAATAGTTAAAAAGTTGAGTTATGAATATAAAACAGAATTAGCTAAAAAATATCCTGAAATAGTTAGTTCTGAAACAACTAGAAAAGTTATATTTGGGGATGATGGGAAAGTACTTACTTTTGATGAAGAAAAAATAACTAAAATTATATCTAATAATATAGAAAACTTAGATGAATTAAATATTGATAAAAACATTATTAAAGACATTACTGAAAATTACAATAATGAGAATAATAAAAGAGCAGTTAGAAACGCTGATAGAATTAATGCTAGCGCAGAAAGTATAGTAAAGAATTTAGAAAGTGAATCTTTTACAAATAATGTAAATTCTACTGTTATTAGTTTAGGTGATATGTCAGATAAAGAGAAAAGAAGCCATCCAATGCACCAATTGCAAGTTTTTACAAATAATATTGTTACAAATAATCCAAGTCAGTTTTATAAAAAACTTAT
>TARA_R110000796_G_scaffold8838_2_pt1 | contig 11859 bp, 9 predicted proteins | sample TARA_R110000796 | Tara Oceans TARA_R110000796 (sample SAMEA4397815) | marine metagenome | biome: Polar Biome; feature: [SRF] surface water layer (ENVO:00010504); material: water (ENVO:00002006), including particulate matter (ENVO:01000060) such as... | depth 5 m | reverse complement strand
GTCGGCAAGGTGCGCAACCATTTCTTGGAGGATTTGTACGAGCAATGTTCGTTCCACATGGCCGAAAAGATACCCAGCTCGGTAAAGCTTGGTTCGCGCCCTATGATATCAAGAATCCGTTGATACTCGTCGGCGTTTATCCCATGGCTGGAAATCAAATCTTGGGTGATGGCTGGTTCGGTCATGATGCACATATTTCCCTAGCAATTTGGGCGTACTCTTAGATCAAGCGCGGCGCGGGGAAAAGACCAAAGGGAACTAAGCAAGATAGTCGAAAAAAAAGGCCGAGCACGAAGCTCGGCCAAGTCCAACAGGGAGGTATGAAGAGACAGCCGTAAGGCGTCCGTCTTCATACTGCCCAATTAGGTGGCAGCTGTGCATGGATCAAGACAGGAATTGAATAAAATGAGCATGCCCGCTATGCGTTTTTCGCATGGCTCAGACGTTTGCCTTCTCGCGAAGCAGCTTTCGATGGGTGATAATCTCGTCTTGGACAAAATCCTTGAACGCCGCGACCCTTTTTGAGGCACGTAATTCTTCGGGGTAGGCAAGGAAAACTGGCACGTCGGCAGATTCGGTATCGGGAAGCACCTGTACCAGCTCTGGGAAGTCCTGAATCAGATAATCCGGAAGCACCCCGATCCCCAGGTTATTGATGACAGCCTGAAGCACGCCGAAATAGTTGTTCACTGTCAGCATTGACCGTACATCGTACATCATTAGCTGTTGGACTAGCTGTAAACCTGCATTGACTTGGTTGCTGTCGGTATTTTGGCAGATCAACCGATGTTCGGATATGTCCTCAAGCCGTTGCGGTATACCATTGGCTGCTAGGTATGCCGGTGAAGCGTACATGCACATCTTGATCATCATCAATTTTTTGCGAACCAGATCAGCTTGGGACGGTTCTTTCATGCGGATCGCAACGTCAGCCTCGCGCATCGGCAAGTCCAGTACGCGCTCCTCTAACATCAGGTCCACTCTTAGGTCCGGGTATTTCTCGTACAATTTGGTCAATCGTGGCGCTAGCCACAGCGTTCCAAACCCTGTGGTCGTCGTAACACGCAATTCGCCAAAGACCTCTTCTTCGCTGTCGCGTATACGCGCCGCAGCGGTATCAAGCCGCTTGGTCATAGCAACGGTGGCGTCGAATAACAGTTCACCCTGCTCGGTCAATATCAGGCCGCGGGCGTGGCGGTGGAAAAGGTTGGTGTTCAGCTGTTCTTCAAGCCCTCGGATCTGCCGGCTCACTGCCGATTGCGACAGGTTCAGCTTGTCCCCAGCATGAGTCAGGCTGCCTGCGTCCGCAACGGCATGAAATATCCTGAGCTTGTCCCAATCCATGAGGACCACCTTTTCCCACTGTGACGCTTTTCGCATGAACAACCGTGTCTGCGCTTATTATTGACCAAAAACAAGTCTGCGTCACGTTTAGCCGCAATAAATAGGCGCTCTCATATTGCGCGCTACCATAGAAGCCTTATTTCTAAACTAACTTGGGCGAGGGCGAGTATACAACGCTAGACAGGTCAGCTTTTGTGACCTAGTATTTCGCAATCGCTGTTGATTGCTCGTACGGGAGGACGCGCCATGGGTACGCAGAAGATTTCACTGAATGATCGCTTTGACCTTGAAAAGTCTCCGGTGCTGTTAAACGGCACGCAGGCGTTGGTCCGAATGATGATGATGCAAAAAGCCCGGGATCGCGCAGCAGGGTTGAACACCGCCGGGTACGTGACTGGTTATCGAGGGTCGCCTCTTGGTGCAGTTGATTTGCAGATGGAACGGGCGGCCAAGTCTTTGGCCGCATACGACGTGATTTTCGAAGCGGGATTAAACGAAGACCTTGCCGCAACCGCGCTTTGGGGTACCCAGCAGGCGGAACTGCGCGGCGAGGGTAAATACGACGGTGTGTTCGGCTTGTGGTACGGCAAGGGCCCCGGTGTGGATCGGTCGGGCGACGTGATGCGCCACGCCAACATGGCCGGATCGTCGGCACATGGTGGTGTGTTGATGGCGATGGGGGATGACCATACCGGCGAATCCTCTACGGTCTTGCATCAATCCGAATGGGCAATGATGGACGCTTATATGCCGATAGTCAGTCCGGCGGGCGTTCAAGAGATTATGGATTATGGCATCTACGGTTGGGGGCTATCGCGGTTCTCGGGTCTGTGGGTCGGCCTGAAGACCATGAAGGATACCGTTGAAGCGACGTCGGTGGTCGATGGTGATCCCCATCGGATGCAGTTGGTAACGCCATCGTACAGTATGCCCGAAGGCGGATTGAATATAAGGCTGATAGATACACCTCATCTACAAGAAGCGCGAATGATCGACCACAAGCGCTTTGCAGCCGAAGAATACAGCCATGCCAACAAAATGGACAAGCGCATGTGGGGGAAACCCGGTGCCAAGATCGGTTTCGTGGCCGCAGGCAAGAACTGGCTGGATTTGATTCACGCGATGAGCCTGCTTAACATCGATGAGAACGAGGCAGAACGGCTGGGGATCACCCTCTACAAAGTTGGACAGACCTTCCCGCTGGACATGAGAGGCTTCCACGCTTGGGCCGAAGGCCTTGACCTAGTCGTGGTCGTCGAGGAGAAACGTAAGCTCATCGAAATCCAGATTAAAGAAGCACTGTTTTCCGACACTCACCGTCGCGTTTATGGCTGGCACAAGGGGGGCGGGGCTGGCTTGGAACATGGCGAGGAACTGTTCCCGACCCGTGCCGCATTAGACCCGGTATGGATAGCCGAAAAGCTGGGCGGTATACTTATCGAAGAAGGTCGAAATACTGATGGTATCAAGGCGGGAATGGAATCGCTTGATACGGCACGCCGTGCGGATAACGCAGAGGATATCGCTGCGCGCACCCCATACTTCTGTTCTGGCTGTCCTCATAATTCGTCAACGAAGTTACCCGAAGGCAGTCGTGCCTATGCCGGTATCGGATGTCACTACATGGTGCAGTGGATGGACCGGGAGACCACCGGTTATACCCATATGGGCGGTGAAGGAGCCAACTGGATCGGTGAGTCGCATTTTTCAAAGCGCGATCATGTGTTCCAGAACCTCGGGGACGGTACCTATAACCATTCGGGCATTCAGGCGATCCGGGCCGCTGTAGCAGCGCGGACCAACATCACCTATAAAATCCTTTACAATGATGCGGTCGCCATGACCGGCGGCCAGCATAACGAGGGCGATCTGGACGCGCCGCGTATAGTTGCGGAGCTCAAGGCGATGGGGGTAGAGAACATCGCCGTCGTCTATGACGAAAAAGAGGACGTCGATAAGAACGCTTTTAATGGCGTGCCTTTATACGAAAGGGCTGAACTACAAACGGTTCAGAAGAATTTCACCCAGCATAAAGGCGTCAGTGCTATCGTCTATATCCAGACCTGCGCCGCGGAAAAACGCCGTCGTCGCAAGCGCGGACTTTTCCCGGACCCCGATAAGCGGGTCTTTATCAACACCGATGTCTGCGAAGGCTGTGGTGACTGCGGTGTTCAATCAAATTGCGTTTCAATCGTGCCGGCAGATACCGAACTAGGGCGCAAACGCGCAATTGATCAGTCGTCGTGCAACAAAGATTTTTCCTGTCTCAAAGGGTTTTGTCCGTCATTCGTAACGTTGGAAGGCGCTAAAATCCGCAAAGATCCGACAACTGAAGTCAAAATTCCAGACCTTCCCATGCCGGCGCTGCCTGTAATCAGCGGGACGCATAACGTGATCATTACAGGTGTAGGCGGGACGGGTGTCGTCACGATCGGCGCTGTGTTGGCTCAGGCTGCGCAGCTTGACGGTAAAGGGGCAGGGATGATGGAAATGGCCGGGCTTGCCCAAAAGGGTGGGGCTGTGCATATCCATTGTCGAATTGCCAATCGTCCCGAAGATATCAGTGCCATCCGCGTTGCAACCGGCGAGGCAGATGCCCTGATCGGCGGCGATTTGGTCGTTTCGGCAGGCACCAAGACCCTTGGCCTGACCCGCGCTGGGCGCACGGGCGCTGTTGTGAATTCGCATCAGATTATCACCGGCGATTTTACCCGCGATACAGAATTTCAGATGCCCTACGATAGGCTCACTCTGGCTTTGGAAGCGCGGCTCAAGGATGACGTGGCTTTGTTTGATGCATCCGATCTTGCGAAGGCAACTCTGGGCGATTCGATCTATTCTAACATGATGATCTTTGGGGCTGCGTGGCAAAGGGGGCTGATCCCGCTGTCTTTGGACAGCTTGCAAGAGGCCATCAAATTGAATGGCGCGGCTGTTGAACGCAATCTGCGCGCGTTTGAACTGGGCCGCTGGGCCGTGTTGTATCCCGAAGATGCCGCCAAAGTAGTGTCCCCAAATATCATCGAGATGCCTAAATCGCTTGAGGACAAGATAGACTTTCGCAAAAATCACCTGATTGCGTATCAGGGCAAGGGGCTTGCCAGACGCTACGGCGCTTTGGTGGATGATATTGACGACGCCCGTTTGAAGGAAGCCGTTGCCTTGGGTTATCACAAGCTATTGTCTTACAAGGATGAATACGAGGTCGCCCGCTTGCTGAAGTCTACTCGTGAAAAAGTCGCGCAAGAATTCGATGGTAACCCCAAGATGACATTTAACCTTGCTCCTCCAATTTTGTCGAAAACGGGTTCCGATGGACGACCAATAAAACGGTCTTTCGGAGAATGGCTAGAAAGACCGCTGGGTGTTCTTTCGCGGATGAAGTTCCTGCGAGGAACCCCGTTCGACCCGTTTGGTCGTACGAATGAGCGGAAGATGGAACGGTCTTTGATCAGGCAATATGAGACGGACATGAAAGAAGTATTGCCCCAGCTTACCGATGCCACCCGCGATGCGATCATTGCACTGGCCGAACTACCCTTGCAAATCCGAGGCTTTGGACCGGTAAAACAGGCAAATGAAACCAAGGCTGCGAAGCGTCGCGAAGAGCTTTTGGTTACGATCAGAGCAGGAGGGTCGCATACTGCAAAAGCGGCAGAATGATGGGATATGTCACGCCTGCGTCATGAAGATGCGATAAGAGCTGTGGTGAACAACCGCCCATAGAGGAAACTGCATTGTCGCCTTCAAACTGCTTTACCCTGCAGGACTTAAGCTATGCTCATACCTCAAAGACCCGTTCGGGCAGGGCTTTTATTCGACTAATGGAAAATAGTACCGGTCGTTTGGAACTGATAAAACGGGCGGCCGGCTATGATGCCGAGGTGGCACAGGGGCAAGGCTTTTTCGAAGTGATGGCGCGCCGCTACGGTTTGTCTTTGCAAGTTGAAGCTGGAAGCCTGAACCACATACCCCGCACGGGACCCGTGATCGTGATGGCGAACCACCCGTACGGTATTCTGGACGGGTTAATGATGGGTCGGATTTTGTCGCACAGACGTGATGATTTTAAAATCATCGCTCATTCAGTATTCAACAAGGTACCGGAGCTGAGCGATAAGTTGTTGCCGATCAGCTTTGACGGTGACAAGCCCGCGCTGGCGATGAACCTGCATACGCGTAAGAAGGCGCTGGATCATCTTACGCAGGGCGGCGCAATTGGCGTTTTTCCTGGTGGCACGGTTAGCACAGCCGCGCGCCCGTTTTCCGAACCGATGGATCCGCGTTGGCGCGGCTTTACCGCCAGGATGATCGCAAAGTCAAGTGCTGTGGTCGTTCCTGTCTACTTTGATGGCCATACCAGCCGGTTATTCCAAATTGCCAGCCATCTTAATCATACCTTGCGCATGGGTTTACTTGTTCGGCAATTCAGCAAACGGGTCGACGCGCCTGTACGTGTCGTCATTGGCGAGCCGATCGGCAGGAATGTGCTGAACCCGCTGGCAAAAGACGCAAAAGCGATGATGGATTTCCTACGCAAAGCCACGTATGAGTTGTCACCAAGGCCCACGAAATCATTCGGTTTGGGGCTTGAATTCTAGCTCGGCATCATGCCGACAGGTGACGGCAAGGTGACATGGCAGTTGGTATTTTTGACTCAGGACTAGGCGGGCTGACCGTATGGGATGCTGTACAGACGCAGTTGCCCGAGGTCGATTTCGTATATTTAGCAGATAGTGCGCATGCGCCTTATGGCGTACGAAATGCAGACGACATCTATAATCTGACCATTGCAGCGACCCAGCGATTGTTCGACGCCGGGTGCGATCTGGTGATCTTGGCGTGCAATACCGCATCGGCGGCGGCGCTGCGCCGGATGCAGGAAAACTGGGTACCGTCTGATAAACGCGTTTTGGGTGTGTTTGTCCCATTGATAGAAGCCATGACCGAACGGCACTGGGGTGACAATTCCCCCCCAAGGGAGGTCGATCTTAAACATGTGGCATTGTTCGCGACCCCCGCTACTGTTGCCAGCCGCGCTTTCCAGCGCGAATTGGCGTTTCGTGCAATCGGTGTGGATGTCGAAGCACAGGCTTGTGGTGGTGTCGTTGACGCGATCGAAGATGGGGATTTTATTTTGGCGGAAGCTTTGGTGCGCAGTCATGTCGACGCGCTAAAACGCAAGATGCCTCACCCGGAAGCCGCAATTTTGGGATGCACGCATTACCCGCTGATGCAGGAAACCTTCCAAGACGCGCTTGGTGCGGACGTTAAGGTATTCAGCCAAGCTAATTTGGTCGCCCGCAGTCTGAGCGATTATTTACAACGTCATCCCAAGATGTTGGGCAATGGACAGGCGGCATTTCTAACGACCGGTGATCCCAAGAAGGTCAGCAGTCGCGCGACGCAATTCTTGCGACGACCGCTGACATTTCAGGCCGCCTAACCTTTACTTCAGTTATTCCGAATGGAACCCGACATGACCCATAACATCGCCATACTTGGTGCCTCTGGATACACAGGGGCGGAATTGATCCGGTTAATTGCGAACCACGCCAATATGCAGATCAAGGCTTTGGCCGCTAATTCAAAGGCCGGCCAGAAGATGGCCGACGTGTTCCCGCACCTGCGTCATCTAGACTTGCCCGCGCTTATCACAATTGACGAGATCGACTTTGCCGATATCGACCTGTGCTTTTGCGCATTACCGCACAAAACGAGCCAAGAGGTTATCGCCGGCTTGCCAAAAGATTTGAAGATCGTCGACCTGTCTGCGGATTTTAGGCTGCGTGACCCCGAAGCCTATACCAAGTGGTATGGCAACAAGCATGCCGCCGTGGAGCAACAAAAAGAAGCCGTATACGGGCTGACAGAATTCTATCGGTCCGAGATCAAGCAGGCACGTCTGGTGGCGGGAACGGGATGTAATGCAGCCACCGGTCAGTTTGCGCTACGTCCACTGATCGAAAAGGCGGTGATTGATCTTGATGACATTATCCTGGATCTTAAATGCGCTGTTTCCGGTGCGGGCCGGTCGCTGAAAGAAAACCTGCTGCACGCCGAATTATCCGAAGGCTACCACGCTTATTCCGTAGGCGGCACCCACAGGCATCTTGGCGAATTCGATCAAGAATTTTCGGCGATAGCGGGGCGGCCTGTGAAGGTGCAGTTCACGCCTCATCTTATTCCGGCGAACCGCGGTATCCTTGCAACCGTCTATGTCAAAGGCGATGCACAGATTATTCATGACACCTTTAGGGTTGCGTATGAGGCTGAGCCGTTCATTCAGTTGCTGCCAATGGGCGAAACCCCCAGTACGCGCCACATACGCGGGTCGAATTACTGCCATATCGGCGTTGTTGCAGACCGTATCGAAGGCCGGACCATCATTGTCGCCGCATTGGACAATCTGACAAAAGGGTCTAGCGGGCAGGCGTTACAAAATGCTAATCTAATGTTAGGTCTCGATGAAACCGAGGGGCTGATGATGGCCCCGCTTTTCCCTTGAGGTTGCATGAAAAGTTTAAAAAAGCAGCGGCGCATTCAGATTATTAGTGTAGCCGTCGTGGCGTTGGTCGTGTCTACGGCATTGATCGGATACGCCTTGCGCGACGGAATTAATTTTTTCCGCGCACCCAGCCAAGTGATCGCAGAGCCTCCGGGTCCGAGCGAGGTATTCCGCATTGGCGGTTTGGTCGAAGAAGGATCGCTGGTGCGCAGCGATGGCAAGACGATACGCTTTTCCGTAACCGATGGTGGAGCAGTCGTTCCCGTAGTCTACACCGGCGTCCTTCCTGATCTGTTTGAAGAAAAGCAAGGCATGATCGGCACAGGGCGCTACATCAACGGAACGTTCGAAGCCACTGAAATACTTGCGAAACATGACGAAACCTATATGCCAAAAGAGGTTGTAGACGCGCTTAAGGCACAAGGTGTGTATGTTGCTCCCGAAGGGTAATGCGAACGGAGCAATCGTTTTGTGTTAACCAACTAGGTCCCAAGCTAGACGCGAAACAACCGCGTAAGGGGCTTTGAATGCAGACCGTCCGAGACATTGCTAAATCAATCGTCGTCCGCGAGGGGGGCTTTGTAAATGACCCCGATGATCCGGGAGGAGCGACGAAGTTTGGCGTCACCATTCATACTTTGCGTCGGCTTGGGATGGATTTGAACAAAGACGGCAAAGTCGATCTGCGTGACGTGAAAAAGGTGACACAGGAACAGGCCATCGACGTATTTATCAAATATTACTTTGATGGCCCGTCGATCTCTGGTTTGCCCCAAGCGTTACAGCCAAGCGTATTTGACATGTATGTGAACGCTGGATCTAACGCGGTAAAAATCCTTCAGCGTCTGCTGGGTCAGATGGGGTTTCAAGTGGTCGTGGATGGCGTGCTGGGGCCGCAGTCATTTGCCGCAGCGGTTGCCGCTTACGAAAAAGCACCAACTCAGATGGTAGATGCCTACGGCATAGCCAGACGGAATTATTATTTCAATCTTGCCGACAGGCGCCCGCCAAGCCGAAAATATGCCCGGACCAACAGCGGGAAAAAGGGCGGCTGGATCCGACGTGCAGAAGAATTTATCACGCCAAAATACCATCTTAGCCAAGGGGAATTTCAAAAGAGGGTCGCGGCATGGGGATGATCGAAAGAATCTTGGGGCTGTTGTTGGGCGGCGGCGGAAACATCGTGCGCGACACGGCCGAAGTATTCCGCGAAAACACGGAAGCGGGCGCGCAACGTTCAGCTTCGGCGCAGAATCAGGCAATGATACAGTACGCTGCAGAATTTGGTACAGCTTCCAGAGGTCGATTTGACCGCTTTATGGACGGGTTGAACCGCTTGCCGCGCCCTGCTTTGGCACTTGGCACTCTGGGAATGTTCGTCGCCGCAATGATAGACCCTATTTGGTTTGCTTCTCGGATGCAGGGTGTGTCGCTTGTTCCCGAGCCGCTTTGGTGGCTGTTGGGAGTAGTCGTTTCATTTTATTTTGGCGCCCGTCATCAAATGAAAACTCAGGAATTTCAAAGCTCTATTGCCCGAACAATTGCTAATGCCCCGCAAGTTGCACAAAGCATCCAAAGCATACAGGCCATGCGTTTCGATGCCCCAAATAGTGCTGAAAACGACCTTGATGTTCCGCTTTACACAGCGGTGGATGTAGCGGCCGCAAACCCTGCGCTTGAGGACTGGCGCAAAGTCGCACGCTGACACGGGTTGCACCGAAAGAGACCTGCGACGCTTTGTTGCGCACAAGAACGTGATTAATATGTAAAAGGGCATGGAAAGTTTTCAAACCAGACCTATGATCGCGCCATGATTACAGAGCTCGGACATTTCGCCCTTATCCTCGCCTTCGGTGTTGCCATCATTCAAATGGTCGTGCCCATGATTGGGGCCTATAAACGTTGGCCCGGCTGGATGGCCGTTGCCGAACCAGCGGCGGGGGCGCAGTTTGTACTAACCGCATTGGCCTTTGGCGCGTTGATGTGGGCGTTTGTGACCTCTGATTTTTCCCTGCGCGTCGTCGTTCTTAATAGCCATTCGCTCAAGCCGATGCTTTATAAGATCAGCGGAACCTGGGGAAATCATGAAGGTTCGATGTTGCTATGGGTGCTGATCGTATCGCTTTTTGGTGCTATGGCTGCTTGGTTTGGTGGTAATTTGCCCGAAACGTTGCGAGCACGGGTATTAGCGGTGCAAGCGACCATCGGCGTGGCGTTTTACGCCTTTATTTTGTTCACTTCCAACCCGTTTTTGCGCTTGGCGACACCGCCATTCGACGGTCAGGACCTGAACCCGCTTTTGCAAGACCCGGGGTTGGCATTTCACCCGCCATTTTTGTACTTGGGCTATGTTGGGTTGTCGATGACGTTCAGCTTTGCAGTTGCCGCCTTGATAGAAGGCCGCGTCGATGCAGCATGGGGTCGCTGGGTGCGTCCATGGACCTTGGCCGCCTGGATATTCCTTACCATTGGCATCTCGCTCGGATCATGGTGGGCTTATTATGAACTGGGTTGGGGTGGGTTCTGGTTCTGGGATCCCGTCGAAAACGCGTCCTTCATGCCTTGGTTGCTTGCCGCTGCGCTGCTTCATTCGGCTATCGTCGTCGAGAAACGAGAAAGCCTGAAAAGCTGGACGATTCTGCTGGCGATCCTTGCATTCGGATTTTCGCTGATCGGAACGTTTATCGTACGCTCAGGGCTGCTGACGTCAGTGCATGCGTTTGCCAATGATCCCGAACGGGGTGTGTTTATTTTGATGATCTTGACGTTTTTCACGGGCGGCGCACTGCTGTTGTTTGCCTTTCGTGCCAGCGCTCTCGAAGCAAAAGGCGTGTTCAGCATGGTCAGCCGGGAATCGGCGCTGTTGGTGAATAACGTCCTGTTGGCCGTGGCTTGTTTCGTGGTGTTCACGGGTACAATGTGGCCGCTGCTGGCCGAGATGTTCTTTGAGCGGAAATTAAGCGTCGGACCTCCGTTCTTTAATGCGGCATTTACGCCCTTTATGGTGCTTTTGGGGCTGCTTTTGCCAGTGGGGTCTGCGATGCCATGGAAGCGCGCCTCAATCGTGCGGTCCTTAAAGCCACTGCGCTATGTGTTTGTGCTGGCAATCGCTTTGGGTGGCTTGGCCTATGCCATTCAAAGCGGGCGCAGCTTGCTAGGGCCGTTAGGGTTATTTCTGGGTAGCTGGGTGGTCATGGGCGCGGTGATGGACCTTTGGGGGCGCACTGGTCGTGGCAAAGACCGGTTTGGACGTCTGACCCGGCTGCCTCGCGCCGATTGGGGCAAGATGATGGCCCACGCGGGGCTTGGCATCACCATGGCGGGTGTCGCGGGGATTACCGCGTGGAGCACTGACGATATTCGTGCTGTCAAACTCGGTGAATCCTATGATGTGGGACGCTATACGATCCAGTTGGACGATGTGACCCGTCAGCAGGGGCCAAATTACATGGCTACGATCGGTAGCGTTACGCTCTTTGAGGATGGTAAAGAGATTTCCCAGCTACGCCCGGAAAAACGGTTTTATCCGGTGGCTCAGATGCCAACTACAGAGGCTGCCATTGACTATAATCTGGCGCGGGATGTCTATGTGGTTATCGGCGATGAACAAGATGCCGGTGGATGGGTGGTACGGACCTATATCAAGCCTCTGACAAATTGGATCTGGATCGGCTGCGGGCTTATGGCGCTCGGCGGCTTGATGAGCTTAACCGACCGGCGCTATCGCGTGGCCGCAGGGGCTGCGAAATCCGCCCGCACGGTGCCAGCAGAATGAGGGGACTGGTTCTTGCGTTGATGTTGCTGGTTACGCCGGCTTGGGCAGTACAGCCTGATGAAATTTTGTCTGACCCGGTGTTGGAACAACGCGCACGTACCCTCTCCAAGGGCCTTAGGTGTCTTGTTTGCCGCAACGAAAGCATTGACGAGAGCAATGCCAGCCTTGCGCGTGATTTGCGCATCTTACTGCGCGAACGTTTGGTCGCCGGAGATAGTGATACCCAAGCCGT
>TARA_R110000796_G_scaffold46062_5_pt1 | contig 11874 bp, 11 predicted proteins | sample TARA_R110000796 | Tara Oceans TARA_R110000796 (sample SAMEA4397815) | marine metagenome | biome: Polar Biome; feature: [SRF] surface water layer (ENVO:00010504); material: water (ENVO:00002006), including particulate matter (ENVO:01000060) such as... | depth 5 m | reverse complement strand
CGCCTGTAGAGCCTACAACGCCTGTAGAGCCTACAACGCCTGTAGCGCCTGTAGAGCTTTCTGAGGGTCTTTTTAAAAGTAAAGGAAGTCTTACAGAAGCACCTAAATTAAACGATATACACAAGTATGCGATTGGGGATGAAATTGACAGGCTAAAAGACCTGCAAGATGAGAGAGCACCTCAAGCACAGCAAGAGCAGGGTTACGACCAAGGCTGGGATGACATGCTTCAAAGGGATTTTCAAAGATACGTTAGCGATAATAATATACCAACAAACATACCTATTGACGAAGATTACGCTTGGGTTTTAGATTACAAAAGCATGGACTATAAAAAGTATTATGTCGGCGTTAATATGGGTGATTACCTAAGAGCAGGCGCTATAGCTTTAGGTACTTTTGGGGCTGGTGCGGCGTTAGCTCCGGCTATAGCGGCAGTTACAGGGCTCGGTTCTGCCGCCTCAGCAGGCGTGTCAGCAGGTATAGTTAACGGTACTGTCACAGGTGCTCAGGGCGGTAGCGCAGGTGATATACTTAAATCTGCAATAGTTGGTGGTGTTGGCGCTTACGCTTCTGGAGTAAACGAATTAGCGGCGGCCGAGGGAGCTAGTAAAGCTGTTTTAGCGCAGGCTGAGCTTATTAACAAGGTTAGTACAGGGCTTAACTTAGTAAACGCAGTAGACCAAAAAGATATTTTAGGCGCTCTGTCTGCGGGGTTAAGTCTAGCTGGTGCGGCTAACCCAGCAAGTTATGTTAGTGATTACTTAGGTAGTACCTTTAGCGACAGTGCTTTTGTAATAGATAACCTTAGTGCTTTAACAGGCTCTACAGTTAAGTTTGCTGATAAAATGCTACAGGGTGATAACTTTCAAGATTCTTTAAAGTCCGCTGTGGTGCAATATGTTAAAGACGGTGGCGGCCTTCCTGATATGGGTGGTGGTGGTTTTGATATTGATTTAGATACTCCAGAGTTTATTAAAGCTATAGGTGATTACCTTGTTGATGGCGCTTCAATGATTAACAGGGATATAATTAAACCTGTACTTGGCGGTTTAGAGGAAATAGGAAAAGGGTCTTTAGATGTTATTAAAAACGGTTTAAGTAGTATAAACACAGAGCAGTTTAGTAAATTAAACAAAGACGTTAAAGACCAATTAGCAGGCTTTGACAAAGAGTATTTACAGCCTGTTAAAGAGCAGTTTAGTGAGCTTAATAAAAACACTAAAGACCAATTAGCAGGCTTTGACAAAGAGTACCTACAGCCTATTAAAGAAGAACTTAGTAATGTAAATCAGAACACTAAAGACCAATTAGCAGGCTTTGACAAAGAGTACCTACAGCCTATTAAAGAAGAACTTAGTAATGTAAATCAGAACACTAAAGACCAATTAGCCGCTTTTGATAAAGAGTATCTACAGCCTGTAAAGCAAGACCTTAGCAATATTAACTCAACAGTCCGAGACCAGCTTGCTAAGTTTGACGATGATAATCTACAGCCTTTAAAGGAAACAGTTGAAGCTAAGCTTGATGAAATAAACGATGCTATGGCTGGTTTTGATAAAGAGTATTTACAGCCTATAAAGGAAAGCCTAAGCGATACTAACAAGAACGTTAGAGACGGACTATCTGCGGCTAATCGGAATGTTCGTGACAGTCTTTCGGAGTTTGACAAAAACACTCTACAGCCTTTGAAGGATGATTTGTTAGCATTGACAGACACTATGAATGTTAACTTTGACGGTCTTGGTGACTTACTTGCGTCTTTATTTTCGGGCATGGGTGCTATGGGCCAGCAGATGGCAGGCCAGCAGTCGTCAGGAGGTGCAAGTGCGGACAACAGTGCTCTTGCTAGGATAAACACAGGTGATACATATGAGTTTCAAGATTTAAGAGAAAATCCTTTGTTAAAAAATGAACTATTGTCTTGACTTTTGCTAAAAAATATGCTATAATAAACCTATATAGAGGATAAAGAGAAATGACTTACATACAATTAGTAAATGCAGTTCTTAGAAAGTTAAGAGAAGGAACAGTTCAAGTAGTAGCGGAAACAGAGTATAGTAGCTTAATAGGAGACTTTGTTAATGATGCTTTAACTTACGTAGAAGGTAGTTGGGATTGGTCTGCTTTAAGAGAGTCTTTCCCTATCTTAACCGTAGACGGAACAGGCGAATACTCATTAACAGGCTTTGGAACTTCAAGTGAAATAATGTCCGTATACAATCTTACTGAAAAGTACAGACTTACGTACCAACCAAAAGAATACTTAATAGATAAGAAGTACCGATCAAACGCTTATGGCGCACCAAGAGACTTTACAAACAAAGGTACAGACAATAACAACGACCTTCTTATGGTGCTTTACCCTACACCTAACGGTGCTTTTAATATGGTAGTAGACGCAGTAGTACGTAATAAAACATTGGTTAATGATGTAGATTCTACAAAGTTACCTACGTTACCTATAGTTCAATTAGCGTTTGCCTATGCTTTGCGTGAAAGAGGCGAAACAGGAGGTCAAGGGGCTATGGAGCAGATTATGATAGCTGATAGAGACCTATCCAGTGCTATAGCTCTTGACGCAGGTAACAACGCAGGAGAGTTAGTATGGAGACCAGTATAGATGGCTAAACCACTACAGCCCATAGTAATACAAGCGCCAGCATTCTATGGTCTAAACACACAAGACAGCCCCACAGCCTTAACAGAACAGTTTGCTCTTACAGCCAATAACTGTGTTATAGATAGGTTTGGTCGAATAGGCGCTCGTAAAGGGTGGGCTTTAGTGTCTCCCGCTACTCCTCTTTCCGTAGTTACGTTGTCGGAATATGTAAAGAATGATGGAACTTCTGAGACAATAAGTTCAACTTCTGATGAAATATATGCAGGAACAGAGACTATAACGTCTATAAAGCCCACAGGCTATGTAATGACTGATGGTGACTTTTCCTACGCTACAGTCTCTGGAGTTCACTACTTGTTTAACGAGGGTGAACCACCTCTGTATTATGATGGTACTACATGCGACCTAATTACTAACAAAACAGGGGCGGCAGGTACACCCCCTAGAGCAGGAATAGCTATATCAGGCTTTGGTAGAATGTGGGTAGCACGAACAGATACAGAGCTACAGACTATATACTGGTCAGACCTACTTAACGGTGCAGGCTGGTCAGGAGGTTCTTCAGGAGCTATTAACGTAAGCACAGCTTGGGCTTCCGGTGGTGATGAGATAACAGGTTTAGGTATTCACAACAACTTCTTATTTATCTTCGGTAAACGGCAGGTACTGATATACCAAGGTGCAGAAGAACCTTCTACAATGTCCGTAGTAGACACCATAGTCGGTATAGGCTGTTTAGACCACGATACAATACAAAACACAGGTTCCGACTTGTTATTCTTATCTGAGACAGGCGTAAGAAGCATTAACAGGACTATACAGGAGAAGTCAGCACCTATAGGCGATATATCTAAGAATGTACGAAACGAACTAACAGGTTACTTGTCAGGGGCTTTTAAATACAAGAGCGCCTACTCGCCTAAAGAGGCCTTCTACTTAATATCTATTGTAGGTAGTGGTATCACTTACTGCTTCGATATGAGAGGCCCGATGCAAGATGGATCGCACAGAGCTACAGTATGGGATAGTATTAATCCTTTATGCTTACTTTACAGGTCTACTGAGACTGATTTACTTCTAGGAAAGGAAGGCGGGATAGCTCAGTACACAGGCTACAAAGACGATACAGAAACATACCAGATGAGCTACTTTAGTAACTTTATAGACTTTGGCGCTCCTTCTAATCTTAAAATGCTTAAAAACTTAAAGATAACATTTATAGGTGGTAGCAACACAGATGTAACATTAAACTATGGTTACGACTACAGTTTTGCATATAAGAAAAGAGCGTTTACACTACCCGAGCAGAACGTAGCGGAGTTTAACGGCGCAGAGTTTAACGTTGGTGAATTTAACCAAGGTATACTTGTTAACCGCCCAGCTATAAATGCAAGCAGTAGTGGTCAGGTTGTTCAACTTGGCGTAGAGATAACAATAAATGGTTCGCCTATATCAGTACAGCGAATAACAGCACAGGCAATACTAGGAAGGGTAATTTAATATGTCAAATTATACTAAAGCAACAAACTTCGGAATTAAAGATTCACTAACCTCAGGAGACCCTCAAAAGGTTATAAAGGGTGTTGAGTTTGATGCAGAATTTACAAGCATACAGACAGCAACAAACAGCAAGGCTAACATATCTACCCCTATCTTTACAGGTTCTATGACTGCTGAGACTGCTACTTTTTCAGGGACTATTACAGCCCTTTCAATTGAGGGGGGTACTTACTAATGGCATGGTATGACGATTTATTAGCAGGAGCAGGCGGCTTTTTAGGTGACGTTGGTAACTCAGTAATAGACAATGCAGGCACAGTAGCGGCTGGTGCGGCTGGCTTAGCGGCTAGTAACTATGCAGTTAACCAAGGACAGAATGCTCTACAGGACATTGGTACAGATATGTCCAATAGGTTTGGTATATCTTCACAGGGCTCTTTAGGCTCTCAGATAGCTAATCAAGCTGAGTTTAAACCATTTACTGTTACTAACAATCTTGGAAGTTCCTCGTACAATAACGGTATGCTAAACGTTAATGCCGGAAACCGTGGTCTGATGAACCAAGCAAATAACATGGCTAATAATCTCGGTAGTAGTGGATTAATGCCTTACGCACAAGGTATGCAAAGTTTAGGTAATCAGTATATAAACCAAGCACAACAGCCTCAAGATTTAAATTTATTACGTGGTCAATTTGCTAACCAAGCTCAATCAGGTATTGGACAGCCTTCACAGGCTTCACAGGATTTACAAGCCCAAGCTTATCAGAACGCACAGTTTGGGCAGGGCGGTACTAACGTAGCTAATAGCTTCCAAGGTATAAACGCACCTCAAGTAAACAACCAAATAGGACGGCTAGGACAAGAAGCGGCGCAGAATGTAAACTTTGGGGAAAATGCACAGAACGTGTCAGGTCTATTTAGTGGTCTTAGAGCTCCTAACGTGTCCAATTCACTAGGTAACTTTGCAGGTGATACACTTGGTAGGGTAAACTTTAATAACGGCGCACAGGACGTCTCAGGAGCATTTAGCGGTATAGATAGCCCTGCCGTAAGAAGTGGTGCGGGTGGTCTTGCTAATCAGGCTCTGTCAATGGGTCAGGGAATGCTTGGTCAGGGTTCACCGGATGCTCAAGGTATCTATGACCAGATTAGGGCTATGCAGTCTCCTGATGAAGAACGTCAGAGATTACAGCTAGAGAATAGACTAGCCTCACAAGGGCGTCTAGGTGTTAGCACAGCAATGTATGGTGGAACACCTGAACAGTTAGCTATGGAAAAAGCACAAGCAGAAGCACGTAACAGCGCATCTTATCAGGCTATATCACAAGCAGACCAGTTGGCTAACTCACAACAACAACGTGCTTCTCAGCTTAGCCAGTTAGGCCTATCTGCCGAGCAGGTTCAGAGCCAATTAGATTCTGAAGGCTTTAACAGAGATATGCAACTTGGGCAGTCGCAGTTACAGACAGCACAGACTCAATCAGCACTAACAGGTGAAGCTCAACAGAGACAAGCACAATTAGCGCAACTTGGTATGTCTGCTGAACAGATACAGCAACAGCTTACTAACGAAGGATTCAACCAACAGCTTCAACTTGGTCAGGCTAACCTACAGTCTGCACAGACTCAAGAGGGGCTACAGTCGTCTGTACAGGCTCGTCAAGCTCAGTTAGCACAACTAGGTATGTCTGCACAGCAGGTGCAACAACAGCTTGTTAACGAAGGTTTCGGTCAGCAACTACAACTAGGTCAGGCTAACTTACAAGCTAACCAGACTCAATCAGGACTAGATAGCGAAGCACAACAAAGAGCTATGCAACTTGCTCAGTTTGGTTTAAGCACAGAGCAGATACAAAGTCAATTAGCTTCTGAAGGACTATCCAGAAATGTACAGTCTGCACAGATGGCTAGTCAGCTTGCTCAGACTGCTTCTGGCCTACAGACAGACGGCATCAACAGAGGACAGGGTTTATTTGGTTTAGGATTACAAGCTCAGCAGGCCGATGGTCAGTTTACAGGGCAGAACATTCAAAACATAGCTTCTATGATGCAGGCTTCTGGTATACCACTAGAACAGCAGTTAGCGGCATTACAGCCTAGCTTACAGGCTCAACAGATGCAACAGTCTGGTCAGCTTGCACAGCTAAGTGCATTAAGCCAGTTAGGTACGGCAGAGCTAGGTATGCTCAAAGAACTAGGACTCGGTGGTGCAACACTTGACCAAGAAATGTTGAGAACTATCGGTAATATATTCGCAGGTGCGGGGAGAGCAGGATAATGGCAAATCAACCAAATAGTATGTTATCACAACTTAGTCCAGAGGTTGCTAGGATGTTAGATGAGCAGTCTAGGCAGAAAGCTTTACAGCAACAACTAGCCCCCACTGACTATGGAAATAGTGGTATGGGTATGTTCCTTTCTGCGGCATCAGGGGCTCAAAAGTCTCTTGGTGCTGGGGCGTCTAACCTAGTTAATCAGGTTAACGGCGTACAAGCCCCTATGGGTATGGAAGAAACTAGAGCTGTTGAGTCTCAAAAGAATCAGCAGGTCGTTACAGACGCACTTAGTCAGGCTAAAGGGGCTACACAGTCTGCTCGCCTACTTAATGCGGCAGAGAGGTTAGAGAAGTCTAACAACCCTAATGCGATTGCCTATGCCACTCAACTACGCACTCAGGCGGGGTCTATAGCTGTTCAAGAGCAGACGCTAGACCTCCAAAAGCAAAGACTAAGTATTGACAAAACAGAAGCAGAAAATAGAGCTGACGAGTTTAAGCAAAGACAAGCAAGTACTTTAGCTGGGCAAGAGCTACAGAGAAAACAGCTTGTGGCTTCTACAACTGTACAAGAAACGGTTGTGGATAGTGAGGGAAATAGATTCCAGCAGATTACAGGAGAGGATGGTAGTGTTAACTTTTCACCTATAGCTGGAGCACCTTCAACCCCAGTAGGTAATATATCAACAATTAATGAAATTGTTACTAATCAACAGAACAAAACACGCTTTGATTTACAGTTTAATGGTGCTTACATTGAAGAAAGAAAAGCGGTGCAGGCGCAATTAAAAGATACTAGGGCTGTCTTTAATTCAGCAGACAACGCTTACGGATTACTTAAAGAGTTACAAAAAGCAGGCGGCACTACTGGTGGTGTTGTAACAGAAACAGAAAGAAAGATTAAACGCTACTTAGGTATAGAAGATAACAAGACAATAAAGCAAGAGCCACTTAAAAAGGAACTTGGCATGGCTATTGCGGCTAATTTAAAAGCCACCTTTGGAGGAAGCCAGATAACAGACTCTGAACGTAAGTTCTTAGAAGCTAATATGATATCTATACTAGACACTCCCGAAGTGATACTTGAAAAGCTTGGGGCAACGATGGAGGTGTCTAAAAAAGGTGTCGCTAAGCTAACTGATTTGTTTTCAGCAAAGGGCTATTCAGAGCTTACCGAGTTGCAGGGTAAATATATGGAACAGGACTACTTAGACGTTAAAGAAAAGTATGAGTTAAACTTTGAACAACCTACGGCAAGCACCGACCAAATAACACCTGAAATGGCTGAGGCTCGTCGGATGATGGCTATGCGTAACAACAAAAATGTCTCTGGTTACACTAGCGTTAGGAATATAAGGAATAGATAATGGCTATTGATTTAAATGAACTGACCGATGAAGAACTAGAGCAAGTCGCTCTTGGTAACAGAGATATATTATCTAAATATGAAAACAAATCCTCTTTAAATATGCAGGATTTATCTGATGATCAGTTACAGATGGTGGCTAATGGTACACCTCTTTCTGAAATTAAGAACGAGCGTAACGAATACGTAGGTATGGGTACTTCTATTGCAGGTGCTTTAACTGGTGCGGCTATAGGCTCAGCAGTTCCTGTAGTGGGTACAGTTATAGGCGGGCTAGTTGGCGGCGCTTTAGGCGCTTTTGGTGGGGAGCTTATTGAGGACTCTTTAGTTGGGGAAGACCTTGACTTTGCTAATGCGGCTAAAGAGGGTGCTATATCTGTAGGTATTGACGTAGCCACTCTAGGGGCGATGAAGTGGGCTAAGCCTGCCTACTACTCAGGTAAAAGGCTGTTAGGCTTTACACCTAATGAGGTTGCTAAAGATATTGCTGAGAAGGCGGCGCTAACCGCAAGTACACAACAAGCAGGCACACAGTATTCACTTGCCAGTACTAGCCAGATTCTAGCAGAAAAAGGAGCTGTCTTAACTCCTAGTCAAATCCCTACAGCTACAGGTATTGATAAATTCTACGAGAATATAGGAAGAGGTGGTATATTATCAGGAAGGGCTTTTGATGACAACATGGTTAAAATAAACGATGCTGTTTCAGGTGCTGTAAACGAACTTATAGTTAGAAATGACGCCTCGGTTCTTATTAAGGGGGAGCTCGGTGCAGGGGTTAACAATATATTCGGAGAAGCTAAAAAGTCTCTGAGTAGGCAGTATGAATTAGGGCTTGACAGCGTTATGGGAAAGCTAAAGAATGATATGTTAGATGTTTCCCCTATCCACAAAGCCCTTGACAGTGTAATAAAGTCTAGCTCAAACAAGCTTGGAGGTACTAGCTTACAGAAAGAAACTATTAGCCTGCTAAGTGGACTTAAAAAAGACCTTAGTGCAGGTATGCCTAAAAGAGTGGACATTATGGGCGATGTTCAGGTTAGAACAGGAACAGACTCTTTAACTAACACCGCTAGGTACAAGACTACACAGGGCGTTATAGGAACTAGAGACGTACCCCAACCTATCCCTGCTGTACATCTTATAGAGTGGCAGAAGAAAGTTAACAAGATAATTACAGAAATGGGCAACCCCCAAAGTCCTATGTACAATGGAGTCATAGACGCAGAGCTTGCACAGGCCGCTAAAGTACTAAACGGATCTATTGGTAGTGTAATGACAAAGACTAACAAATCAGCTTTTGATGAATACCTGTTAGTTAAGAAAGAGTACTCAAAAGGTATAAGGGCAATTAAACCTGCGTCTATTAAGTCGCTAATAAACTCGGCGTCTAAAGAGGATTATGAAGGTCTTGGGAAAGTATTACTACCTAGTGGTACTACTAACTTTAGTAAGTTTACTCAAACCTTTAACGCTGTTAAGTTTTCTGTAAATTCTTTAAAGCCTCAACAGCTTAGAGACCTTGGGTTTAAGAGTAAAGACGATGTTTTTAATACTATAAAAGCCTCATACGTTAAGGACTTGTTTCCTGATGTATCCTCTACTGCATTTGATGTTTCTGGTTATGCTAAACAGCTTACTAAGCTATCAGCAGAGCAGGTTAAACAAGCTAAAGTGGTTCTTGGAAAGGACTATGGTAGGTTTAATCAGATACGTAATGCTATAATAGACTCAGCAGAAAAACCTAAGACAGATGTTGGTCTACTATCTCTACGTTCTAGGGAGTTAGGGCTTGGTGCGGCAGTTGCGGCAGGGTCTACTGGAGGTATTAGCGGCGGCTTAGCGGCTTTGTTTGCCCCTAAGATAATGGCTAAGATTTCATTAAGCCCTAAAAAGTCTGCAAGGCTTATTAACTTAATGGGAAGGCAGTCTAATACTCCTGAGGGTTTATCTAAAACACAGCAGTCTATAGCTTTATTAGTCGCAGAAGCATTAGATACAGCAGTAGACTAACTAAAAAGCCTACACAGACCTATTAAGTCTGTGTAGGCCTTGTTTACTCTTCGCCAAGACTATATAGACCACCTAGCTTTATAACTATAAAACCTAGTGTGATTACACAGCCTTTGAAGATAAGTATTTGTACGTACTCTTCATCATCTTTCTCATACGTGGTTATAATAGGCGTTTGCTTTGTTAGGTGGAGACCTAGCCCTAAACCATTCTGCATCTGAAACGTTACGACCATCCCCAATCCTCCCCTGACAAGCCCTTAGCACTGTACTCCGTTACCGTTGTCTCAAAGAAGTTATCGTGGCTTGTAGAGCTGATTAGAGGTTCTAACCAAGGTAGTGGGTTCTCCTTTATACCATAGTTGCCTCTGAGACCTAACTGAATTAAACGTCTGTCAGCAATGTACCTGATGTATTGTTTAACCTCAGTAGCACTAAGACCCTCAATATCTCCCATTTCATAAGCTAGGTCGATTACCTTATCTTCTAAGCCTACCGCCTCTCTTACCATGCCGTATATCTTACCTTTGAAGTCATCGTTAACAATACGTGGATGCTCTTCACAGAACGTCCTAAACAGCTTTGTCATCCCTTCACAGTGTAGTGTCTCGTCTCTGATAGACCACTGAACAATCTCTCCCATTCCTTTCATCTTACCGAAGCGGGTGTAGTTAAGTAACATTACAAAGGCACTGAACAGGCTCATACCCTCATTGATAGAACTACGTGCAACTGCAAGGGCTAAACCAGCCTGTGTAGATGTGTCAATGTTAGCCATAAACTCTAGCTTTTCCTGCATTTCTTTATAGTCTGCAAAGGCTGTAAAGTCCTCCTCAGGAAGACCAAGTGTATCATTCAGCAAGGCATAGCTTCGTTGGTGCGTAAACTCTCTGTTTGCAAAGGACGCTAACATACTGCGTATTTCATTGTTCTTAAACTTAGGTAGATACTGCTCGATGTAGTTAGTACCGACTGCTACGTCAGACTGAGTGAACAGCCTGAGTATCTGTGTTATATGGTTAATCTCTACGTCTGTTAGCTTGTTCTGCCATTGGGCTACATCGTCCTGTAGTTTCGCTTCCCATTCGCCCCAGTGGAGGTGTTCGTGTTGTACTGAATACTCTACAGCCCACGCATACTGAAATGGCTTATACGCCTTACTAGCTTCAATTAAGCTCATTCTTTTTATCCTCTTCTGCTAACATCTTATTAATACAACTGCTTTTTACGTGATTCTCTAACATTTCAAACAATAGGTCAAGCTCTCTGTTTAGCCTGTCTATTTCTTTTGAGTAGAATGTATTCTCTTGCTCAAGTTCGGCTACTCTGTCATCAACTTTTCTTACAAACAAAGGCATAGCTCCCATTATTTTACACCCTCTTTGTTTAAGAAGTATTTTTTAGCGTCAATTATAGCTTCAATAGCCTCCTCGTACGCTTCAATGTCTCCGTAGATTGAAAACCTAGCGGCTGTAGCGGTAACAAGTTGTTCACACTCCTCTCTTGTAAATGTTTCCTTCTTAAACACCCCCTTCAAACTCCCTGTTGACACATCTAACTCTTCGATGAACTCATTGTATTTCTGTAGTAATTTATTCACTCTGTACCGCCTTCTTTAACAAATAAACCATTAATCATCCGACCTTTGCGGTCTTTGATATCATTATACGCATGTTCTAAGCATTCGTCAATAGTTAATCCATTACGTTCTGCTATGTTAACCAACACTACTATAATATCGCCTATGTCATCTACAGGGCTAGAACCATTAAGGATGCTCTGCTCTAACTCGTCCACCTCCTCCCTAAGCTTAAAAAGCTGAGAGAGGTCTGTAGCGCCGGCTATTAAGTTCCTATCCTTGTGCCATTGTAGTATCTTGCTTATAAGTTCTTTCATACAGGCGCTCCGTAATCTGTAATTCTACTCAGGTTTTTAACAGCTTCTTCATAGGTGCTCTGGCAATCTACAAACATACGACCTTCAAAATGCTCCCAATAGATACAGCACTTGTTACACACATTAAAGTAGCTATAATCTTTAAAAAATATACCTGTTTCTCTTCTTACGGCATATTCCCCATTATTAAATCTAACTAC
>TARA_R110000796_G_scaffold172051_2_pt1 | contig 11885 bp, 10 predicted proteins | sample TARA_R110000796 | Tara Oceans TARA_R110000796 (sample SAMEA4397815) | marine metagenome | biome: Polar Biome; feature: [SRF] surface water layer (ENVO:00010504); material: water (ENVO:00002006), including particulate matter (ENVO:01000060) such as... | depth 5 m | reverse complement strand
GTTATTTTGCTTGTCATACTGTAAATATACAACAAATAAACCTAACCACAAAGAAAAAAGGGGGTTATTTACCCCCTTTTTTTGTTACACGTCCTCGTTTAGGTTTAATCTTAACCTCACTATCCTTAGATATTAAGGTGTATTTTTCCTCAACGGTTATATTACCGACTAAAACTTCTTCTGATATAAAGTCCTCTAATTTATCCTGAATTGCTCTTTTAATTGGTCTTGCTCCGTATGTGGTATCATAACCTATCTCGGATAACATTTGAATTATTGTTTTATCAAACTCGATATAATATTTCATTTCACTTAATCTAACAGAGAGTTTATCCATTTCTAATTGTATGATATGTTTAACCTCATCTTTACCTAATGAATTAAATATTATTACATCGTCAATCCTATTCAGGAACTCAGGTGCGAAAAACTTTTTAAGTTCTTTTTTAAGTGTGTCGGCCCTTCTTTCTTCCTCAATATAGTTATTATCCCCTGTTTGAAACCCTATACCACTCCCAAAGTCTTGAAGTTTTTTAACTCCTATATTGGATGTCATTATGATGACACAGTTCTTAAAATTAATCTTTCTACCTAAACCGTCGGTTAAATGACCATCATCTAAGACCTGTAATAAAGTTGCAAAAATGTCTTTATTTGCCTTTTCAATCTCATCAAATAAAATAACCGAATAAGGTTTATTCTTAACTTGTTCCGTAAGTTGACCCCCTTCGTCATGACCAACATATCCCGGAGGGGAACCTATAAGTCTTGAAATTGTGTGTTTTTCCTGATACTCCGACATATCGACACGTATCATACTATCAACACTACCAAACATCTCTTTAGCAAGTTCTTTAGCCAAATGAGTTTTACCAACACCTGTTGAACCTAAAAAGATGAACGAACCTATTGGTTTATTTGGGTCCTTAATACCTAACCTATTTCTTCTAATTGATTTAGAAATCTTTTTAACCGCCTCACTTTGTCCAATAACCTTTTTATTTAAAGTGTTTTCTAATCCGGTTAATTGTCTAGTTTCGTCGGAATTTAATTTACTAATGGGGATTTTAGTCATATTCGACACCACTTCATAAACTAAATCAACTGGTACTATTTTTTTATTTGTTTCTAAGGAAACCTCAAATTTCCCTTTCTCGTTTTCTAATTCGTGAAGAATTCTACGTTCTTTATCTCTAAGGTTTGCGGCTTTTTCATAATCTTGTTTCTTAACCACATCCATTTTTTCGTTTTTTATAGTATGAGCCCTAACTTTTAATCGTTCAATTATTTCAGGTAATTTAACGTCAACTTGACATCTCGCCCCAACCTCATCAATGATGTCAATAGCTTTATCAGGGAATTCTCTATCTGTCACATATCTATCTGCTAAATCCACACATAGTTTTAGAATTTCATCAGAATAGATTACTTTGTGATAATCCTCGTACTTATCTTTAATATTAGTAAGAATTGTTAAAGTTTCCTCTTTAGTTGATGCGTCAACAATGACTTTTTGAAATCTTCTCTCCAAAGCACCATCCTTTTCAAAGTTTTTTCGATATTCATCTAAAGTAGTGGCCCCCACACATTGTATTTCACCTCTGGCCAATGCCGGCTTGAATATGTTGGAAGCGTCTAATGAACCTGACGAATTTCCTGCCCCTACAATAGTATGAATTTCATCGATAAATAGGATTATATTTGGGTCTGATTGAATTTCTTCAATGATTACCTTCATTCTTTCTTCGAATTGACCCCTATATTTTGTACCCGCAACGATAGAACCCATATCTAATGAAACGATTCTCTTATCCATCAAATTTCTTGGACAATCACCATTATATATCATATTGGCAAGACCTTCGACTATAGCTGTTTTACCACATCCGGGTTCACCTAATATAATAGGGTTATTTTTTTTTCTACGGGATAGTATTTGTGCAATTCTAGTAATCTCTCTTTCTCGACCAACTACAGGGTCTAACTTACCTTCTTCAGCAAATTTAATTAAGTCTCTACTAAAATTATCTAATACCGGTGTTGAACTATCTGAGTGAGATTTCTTCTCTTCTCTACTTCCGTTATCTGCTTCTTCTATCATATGTTATGTTTGTTTTTACAAATGTACTCAAATTTTTTAGATTATCAAACTAAAATTATTACATTTAGTAAAACACCGACTATTTATATTTATGTTAAAACAAAAACTATGAGTTCAGAAAATAGAAGAAAAAAATCTTAAACAATAATTTAATTATGGATAAAAAAAACCTCATACCAAAATACCTTGAAATCACATCTAAAGACATTGTTGATATATATTATGCTTTACGATTAGCATTCATTAGAGAAGGGTGGTCTCAGAAAGATTTAGAAAAACCACCGTATTACCCAAATGACATTATGAGAAATTTTCAGAGATTTAGTAATGAACAAAATAAATTATTTTTTGATTTAAAAGGAATATTCGATATTGATTTTGATGAGTTTAATGAGTATCTTACAGTAATTCTACAAAGAATTGACGATAAAACACCACTAAACGAAGATTTAAATACAACAAAAAATGGCGATTAAAAAAGAAATTATAGAGGGAACCAAAATATTCAACGAGATTGACTCATCAAATTTAAAAAAGACTGAATACGATACGGCAACAAAAAAAGTAATCGTAGAATTTAAAAACGGTACTCGTTACGAGTACTCTGACGTACCTCACAAAACTTACACTCAATTTAGAATGTCCGAATCACAGGGCAAATTCTTCAACTCGAATATAGGGAGAACGTTTAAATACGTAAAATTGTAATTAACCAATTATTAAAGTACTTATAGTTAATGGGGGATTTAAAGAAAATTATTAGAAGTTTCAAACTAAGGGATGAATTAAACCCTAAGATTTGGGATGAGCCTAAAAATGGGGATGTGAAATTAGATGACGACGTTAGAGAAAAGTTATTGGATATCTCTTATGAGTTTATGGAATTTTTAGGTGTCGATTTAATTATAAGCGATATTACTATGACCGGTTCGTTATCTAATTATAATTGGTCTGAATATTCTGATGTTGATTTACATATATTAGCGGACTTCGAACAATTTAGTGAAACTGGGAAACCTTTATATGATGAACTTTTTAGGTTAAAGAAAACTCTATTTAATTCAGAACACGATATATCGATATACGGTTATGAAGTTGAACTATACGTTCAAAATGAGAATGAGCCTCACGCTAGTAGTGGTGTGTATTCAGTCCTATTTGACGAATGGGTGGTTAAACCATCAAATGATGGTAATCATTCAGTTGATAAAGAATCAATTACTAAAAAGAGTAAACGATGGATGGAAACTATCGACACTATTTTAGATAACATTAAAGACGGGTCTATAGAAGAAATGACCGATAAAGTTAGGATGTTAAAAGACAAACTAAAAAAATTCCGTAGTTGTGGTTTAGAAGAAGGTGGGGAATATTCAGATGAGAATCTTGTATTTAAAGCGTTAAGACGAAATGGGTATATCGGTAAAATTTTTGATTTCCAAAGGAAATATATTGACAAAGAACTAACTTTAACTGAAATGATGTTAGAGTCGTCAACACAAATTAAACAATAAAAGGGAACATTTTTACTTCCCTGTATATTTATATATAAATAATTATTTTAAATAAGAAAAAAATGGCAGGACTAAAACCTATAGGTAGTGAAAAATTAGAAGGTATGGACAAAATTTCCCGTATAATGGAAATTGCTCGATACAATGAAGTTAAACCTACAACAATCAATGAAGATAAAAAATCGGTTTATAGTAAAACACTAGCCGACGGACATACATATGTAATTTCAAAAGAAAAAGTAGGGTATGTAATTAAAAGAAGTTTAACAGAATCTATAGATGATGCTGTGTATCTTGACCGTATGGAAAATAGAAAACATTATTCATCGTATTCTAAAGCCTTTAAAAGATTAAATTTAATCGCTAGAGAAATTAATGTTAATGAAAGTCATGATGAAGAAACTTCATTATATGAACAATCTAATAAAAAATACACATTAAAGACACCAACACCAGCACCGGTTGAAGAACCAATTTCAGATATGGAAGATGTCGCTATGGATTTAGGTGGTGAAGATACGGATTTACCTATGGACTTAGGTGACGAAGATATGGGTATTGAAGATGAAGAAATATCTATGGAAGATGAAGATATATCTATGGAAGATGAAGATATAGAAGATGAGGAATCTGAAAATGATGAAGAAGTGTCATTTAAGGTTATTCAAAAGTTAACGGGTAAATTAGGTCAGAAGATAAGAAGTTTCTTAGATTCAGGTGACCAAATGTCGTCAAAAGACGTTAAATACGTTATTAACTCAATTTTATCGGCTGTAGATTTAAGTTCTTTAAATGATGATGATAAAGAAGATATATTAGAAAAATTTGAAGATTATGAATCTGAAGATGAGATGGACTTTGAGGATGATACAGAATCTGAATCTGAGATTGATTTTGAAGATGATGATGTGATAGGTTTTGATGATTCTTCTGAGGAATTTTCAGAAATGAAAGAAGATGATGGTAATTACTTTGGAGATGCTGCTGAAGACGATTACTTACAAATTAAGGATTTAAAACGAGATGCTAGATATGACGCTAAAAAACACAGAGATAGTAGAAGATACAGAAAAGACGAAAGTGTAGAGTCTAAAATGACTAAAAAGGTTGGAGATATGATTGAAACTATATTTTCAGAATCTAAAGTTGATTCAGTTTTAAAAAAATACTTCGTTGTTAATGAGGGTGAAAAGAAAATTGAGAACAGTAAGAAAGTTAATACTAAAAACGCGAGAAAACATTCAGAAAGTATATCACAGGAAGTTGCCTCAATTAAGTTTTTAAAAGAAAACCCTAAAGCTAAGTTAATTGGTAAAACGAATAAAGGTAATTTGGTCTTTGAAAATAGAGACAGACAATACCGAATCTCGTCTAAGGGTATGGTTATATAATGAATTATTTAATATTTGTAAATGAACTAGGTCCGGATTATAAGGGTGATAACATATACGAATTTATATTTTCTGAGAATATTAATGATATTTGGGGGGAGAACTGGGAATCAAAACCATCTAATGGTTATCCGGCTCCCCCCAATTTAGATTTAATAATAAAAGTTGGTTGGTTGAAGAACGATAACGTAACTCTCACAACTATCCAAAACTCAGATTATTTTTCTATGATTGATGCTATGGACGATGTTGTTGCATTATCTTGGGAAGATGAAAGTGGTGATGTCGATTTTACCAACAAAAAAAGATTGGTTTTCAGATTTGGAGACACCGAAGAAATAATTAAAGATAAATTATACGAACGAGATTTCGTTTTAGAATACGAAAAAAATATTACATATGAAAAATAATATAAAAATTTTAAAGTTAGCTGAGGCAGGATTTAAAACTAAAAATTTAATGTCTATGACTGAAAGACAGATAAATGTTTTACATAGTAGGTTAATGGAACAAGTTAATCCGGTTACCTCAACAAAAACCCAGTACCAAATTGGTGACGATGGTGGTTCTTTACCTCCATCACCTAAAGGTTATACCGTTAAAAAAGGTTCTGACGGAAAAGTCATGGCGGAACCTAATGAAGGGGAAATGTCTGAAGAAGGTGGACATGGTTGGGGTAGTTCTGACCAAGGTTATTTTAATAAAACTATACATGAATACTTAGGAAAACCTAATGAAATGCCAAGTCCGTTTGATTCTAATCTTGAAGAGGCAGCATCTGAGGCTGTTGATTATTATTGGGATGATTGGGAAGAATACGAAACTGATAGAGAAGGTTTGATTGACCACGCTAAAAGAGGTTATTTAAGAAGTTACTTTAAGGAAAAATTTGATATGTTAGTTAAAATGTTTGAACCGGCGGTTGAAGATGAGGAGATGGAGGATAGGAATGATGAATTTAATTCTTATGAAATAGAATTAGATGAAAATGTATATGCTAGTGGACTTAAAACAATAGGTGCTAAATTATTAAAATATTATAAAGAAAACCCGGAGGTAAGAAAGGTGGTGAATGATTTTGGTTCAAAAATTATAACTAAAGGTACTAATAAGATATCGGATAAATTAAAACAAACCGATATGAAAGATAAATTAGGTTCCCTTTCTGATAAATTAAAAAATGTTAACCCAACAAGTGATGATATTCGTAGATTGGCTAACGTGTTATTTGGTAACTCAAAGGTAAAAGATAAAGTTTCTGAAAATATAACATCGTCTAATGCATTAGGGGATTTATCAATGCAAAAACTAACCGGACAAGAAACCCCACATGATGAGGACGATATGGCTCCTGATGGTATGGATGATGATTCGGACAACAATAGAAGTGAAATGCAAGAGAAAGCGGTTTCAAAACAACAACAAAAGTTCTTTGGTGTAGTTAAGTCAATGCAAGATGGAGATACCCCAAAAGAAGGTGAAGCGGGTGACGTTGCAAAAGAAATGTCTAAGAAAGATGTTATGGATTTTGTTAATACAAAACTAAAAGGTCTACCTAAAAAGAAAAAAAAGAAAGAAACTAAAGAGAATTTAAAATTTGAATCTATAATTGAGAGAAAGTTAATTCAAATAGTAGAAAAACACCTCCCTACTAAAATAAGTAAAAAAGACTTTATTAGTTTAGTAAGTGAGAGTCCTGAGATATCACCGGTTAGACCTACGGTTAAGCCAGGTACAAAACCTAAAAGACCCTCAACACCATATAAACCTAAACCGGGACCTAAACCGGCTCCTAAAGCTGAAAAAAACGATATACCTGAATGGTTAAGTTTTAATAAAATAGGGGTAAAATTAAAATAGTATTAAAATGAGTTTAAATATTAAAATGGAAAAAAAAATAAGGGTTAAAAACCAATTAAAAAATAAATTGGTTAAAGAAGGTCTAACTAAGAATGAGAAACAATTACTTAATAGATTGATTAAGGAAGCTCCAATCGATTACGATGGTCCTGAAAGGATGGAACCGGGAATTGAGAAAAAAATTACGGATAGAGAAACCCCATACGCCGAACATCCCGCATTACCTACAGGTGATAGAGATTTTGTCGAGTTAGTATCATCAAAGAGATTTAAGGACTCAGTAGAGAAAGTGAGAAGATATTTAGGGGATACTAGTATGATTCAAGGTTCAAATCCGATTATGAATTTAATGGGTTCAGTTATGAATGGTATGAGACAGATAATGACGATACAGTCTCAAAATAAAGAAACTTTAGAAAAATTAGCCGTTGATTTAATTATTAAAGAATTAGGAATCCCTGAAGGTTCTCTACAATTCGACGCCCAATTGATTATGGCCCCGATGGGTGCCGCTCAAGGTATGAAAAAGAAATCTGAGGATTTTGATGAGGATGAAATCAAAGATGCTTTTAAAGAAGCCAATGATGAATCTGACGAACATACCGAAGAATTAGAGGATTTTGTTGATGAGTTTGAAAAATTCAACTTAGAGAAAGCTAAACGAAGATTAATTAACTCATTAATACAGGGGGCGGCCTTTAAAGGTGGTCATATGTTTGTATTAGTTGGGGAAGAATTAAATAATATTGACTCTAACCTATTAAACTTATACGGAGTTAACCAAGCGTTAATGGAACACTTATATTGGTTATATCCTGATATGGAAGGTATGGCCGGAAGTGGTGGGGGACAAGCTGGTCAGAGTGAAGTTGATGAAGAAACAGACCCTCCAACAGTTAGAGCTAAAGCGATGACGTTCCCACTATTAGTTCACGAATTAGTAAAAGGGGTGTATGAGGTTTTTGGAACTCATGGTTTACCCGACGACCCTAAACAAGCTGAGATGGTCTTAGGGGCTGAAGATACTTTACCATCAGAAATATGGGATTCAAGAATAGGTCCTGTTTTTTGGGAAAAATTTACCGAGACTTATCCTGACGAACTATATGATGAGGGTAAAAAACATTTACAACATTATTTGTTTTTTAGGTTCTCTAAGTTAAACGCTAAAGAATTTTTAGAAATATCTAAACTTATTTTAAGTGGTGATAAAAGAGGTAAAGATTTCATACAGAGATTGGTTAATGAAATCGTTGAGGAACTCAAACAAGAGGACTATGATGATGCAATGGGTAAATATGATGACGAAGACGAAGATGAGGGACCGGATTTAGGTGGACTCTTAGGTAGTTTAGGTATTGATATGCCGACTGATGATGATGACCCGATGGGTGTCTAGCAATAAAAACAAAATAATCATGATTAATGGCCAACTTAACAAAGGAACAAATATTAGTCGAATATGTAAGGTGTCAGAAAAGTACCCCATATGCGTTAAAGACGTATTTAGAAACATACGATAACACGGTTAAGAAATACGTACCTTTAGAGTTATTTCCGGACCAAGAATCGTTGGTAAATGATTATGAAGAATATAACGAAAATATAGCGTTAAAATATAGACAAGCTGGTGTAACTACGGTTACCGCAGGTTGGGCTTCTAAGAAATTGGTTTTCGCTAAAAAAACTGAACCGGAAAAAGTCCTCATTATTGCCAATAAATTAGATACATCTCAAGAGATGGCTAATAAAATTAGGTCTTTCATAGGTCAATGGCCCTCTTGGTTAGGTGTTGACTTTTCACTTGATAAGAATTCTCAAAAACATTTTAAATTAACTAACGGTTGTGAGGTTAAAGCTGTTGCAACATCTAAGGATGCTTTGAGGGGTTTTACACCCACCATACTAATATTTGATGAGGCCGCTTTTATTGAGGCCGATAGTGACTTTTGGGCTGCGTGTATGGCATCTCTATCTACAGGGGGTAAAGTAATTGTTGTGTCAACACCTAACGGGTTTGACCAAATTTATTATGAAATATACGACCAATCCAATAGAGGGATGAATGAATTCAAAATTTCTGAAATGTATTGGTACCGAGACCCTAGATACACTAAGGATTTATATATGGTTAAGACTAATAATATTATACATTATTTGTTAAATAAAGAACAATATAGTGAGGATGATATTATTGATTGGTCAGATTTAAAACCGTCGGAACGTAATTATACGGATTTGGATAAGTTAATATCTGAAGGTTATAAGACAAGTTCATCATGGTTTGAGAGTATGGTTAAAAAACTTAAGTATGATAAACGTAAAGTTTCTCAGGAGATTGAATGTAGTTTTTTAGGTTCGGGAGATAATGTATTCGATTCTAATTTATTACAAGATATAAAGGAAAATCACGTAAGAGAACCTCAGAATAAAATGATGGGTAATATGTTATGGATTTGGAAGGAACCTGTAGTCGGGCATAAATACATTATGGGTATTGATGTTAGTCGTGGTGATAGTGAAGATTTTAGTTCGATTGAAATCATTGACTTCGACGCCAGAGAACAAGTGTTAGAATATGTTGGTAAAGTTCCACCTGATGTGATAGCCGAAATTGCCTTTAAGTGGGCTAATATGTATAAATCATTTGTTGTTATCGATATTACAGGTGGTATGGGAGTTGCGACCGCTAGAAAATTACAGGAGATGGGATATAAGGATTTATATGTTGACGGTATTGATACTTCGAATAAGTGGAAATATGTCCCAAAATCAGCCGAAAAAATACCGGGATTAAATTTTAATAATAAACGTGTTCAAATAATTTCATCATTTGAGGAGTCTATGAGACACGATTTTAGAATATATAGTTCTAGGTTATATGATGAGATGAATACATTTATTTACATCAATGGTCGACCTGACCACCAAAAAGGTCATCACGATGATTTAATTATGTCTATAGCCATGTGTACTTATGTGGGGGAATCGTCCTTCGGTAAATTAACTAAAGTTACGGAACAAACTAAAGCAATGATTGATTCTTGGTCTGTTAGTAATAATGACGACGCAGTTAAAAAATTGGAATTTAATCCGGTCATGCCCAATATGAATCAGAATATCGATATGAATAGAAATCGACAAGGTGTGAGTAAAGAGGATTATATTAAGTATGGGTGGTTATTTGGTAGTAGGTAATATTTATATAGTAAAATAACTATGGGGAGAATTGGTAGAAAAAAAACAGATAAAATATTTAATGGAAGTAAGTTAATCGTTCCGGGACAAGGTATTAGTACTTCGAAGGTCGATAAACTTAACTCAGAAATTAATAATAATAGGCCTAATAATACAAATAAAGGTAATAAGGGTGGAAAGTAAGTATTTAATTCTTTTTAAAAAAAGTTAAATTAGACGTATGGAAAATAATTTAAATAAAGATAATATGACGGTTTGGCAAAGGCTGAATAAAACATTCGGTCCGGATGCCCAATTAAATCAAGATTATCCAACATATAAAGTAGATAAGAAGCAGTTACTAAAGACTACTTCTAAAGATGAGTACGAAAAAGAAAAATTACAAGCTCAACAATCATTTTATCTATCTAACCAATGGACTAAAATTGAAAATAATCTATACACTCAAGCCGTTTATTATGAACCGACTAGATTGGCGTCATTTTATGATTACGAATCTATGGAATATACTCCTGAAATTTCAGCGGCTTTGGACATTTATGGTGAAGAATCAACAACCGCCGACCAAAATGGATACGTATTACAAATTTATTCTGAGTCTAAAAGGATAAAAGGAATTTTGTCGGACTTATTTAATAATGTTTTAGATATCCCAACGAATCTACCTATGTGGACTAGAAACACCTGTAAATATGGTGATAACTTTGTATACTTAAAATTAGATTCTGAAAAAGGTGTTGTCGGGTGTAATCAATTACCAAACATAGAAATCGAACGTTTAGAAGGTACTATGACTAGTGCTAATTCTAATGTTAAAGCCGATGAAACTAGTGAAAATAAAAATCTAAGGTTTAAGTGGAAATCCAAAGATATGGAATTTAAATCTTGGGAAGTTGCTCACTTTAGGTTATTAGGTGATGATAGAAAATTACCTTACGGTACCTCTATGTTAGAGAAAGCTAGACGTATTTGGAAACAATTATTACTTTCTGAAGACGCAATGTTAATCTATAGAACTTCAAGAGCACCTGAACGAAGAGTATTTAAAGTTTTCGTAGGTAATATGGATGATAAGGATGTTGAACCGTATGTACAACGTGTTGCCAATAAATTTAAAAGAGACCAAGTAACGGACCCTAAGAATGGTAATGTTGATATGAGATTCAACCAAATGGCGGTTGACCAAGATTATTTCATACCTGTTAGAGACCCTAACGCACCTAACCCTATAGATACTTTACCGGGAGCAACTAACTTATCAGAAATTGCGGATATAGAATATATTCAAAAGAAATTGTTAACCGCTCTTAGAGTACCTAAAGCCTTTTTAGGTTTTGAGGAAGTTGTCGGTGACGGTAAAAATCTTTCATTACAAGATATTAGATTTGCTAGAACGATTAATAGAATACAGAATTCTATGATTGCCGAGTTAAATAAGATTGCGATAGTACACTTATTCTTGTTAGGATTTGAAGATGAATTATCTAACTTTACATTAGGTTTAACAAATCCATCGACACAAGCTGATTTACTTAAGATTGATGTGTGGAAAGAAAAGGTTCTTTTATACAAAGACGCTGTCATGCCCGTTGAAGGTATTGCACCTGTTTCCGTATCTTGGGCTAAGAAAAATATTTTAGGGTTCTCAGATGAAGAAATTAAATTAGATTTACAACAACAACGTGTTGAAAAAGCTGTTGGTGCTGAATTAATGAATACCCCTACAATTATTACACATACCGGAGTATTTGATAACATAGATAAATTATACGGTACTAAAACTGGTGACACTCAAAATTCTGAAGTCGTACCTCCTGAATC
>TARA_R110000796_G_scaffold21133_23_pt1 | contig 11886 bp, 12 predicted proteins | sample TARA_R110000796 | Tara Oceans TARA_R110000796 (sample SAMEA4397815) | marine metagenome | biome: Polar Biome; feature: [SRF] surface water layer (ENVO:00010504); material: water (ENVO:00002006), including particulate matter (ENVO:01000060) such as... | depth 5 m | reverse complement strand
TACTGTAGAGGTTAAATTACGTTTGTAACTCAAACTTGTTTTTGCCCCATTATGAGTTAATCACGATTTCTGACTTGCATCATTTATCTAATGATAGACCCAAATATCGACTTCGGAATCTATAAAGCAGTGACCAAAAAGATGCACCACTACACAGATATAAACCTTAGAGGTAATTCATAGACAGGATCTTTAGCAATAAACCTATATTTTAGATAGAAAAAAGGCCTTATTTATGATCTGATAATTGTCGCCAAACAAATCAACATGACCAATAAATAAAGCCGATGACAATTATCACCTTAAAAAAGCAATTTATGCAATTCTTCAATTCAGACATCCTTCAAAAAATGGCTAAGCGCACAGGGTTTATACAGCGAAATCGCGCTGTATTACCTGAACTATTGGTGCCGAGCTTGCTCTCTGCGTTGAGCAAAGGGAACTGCCATGCCATTGCTGACTTACATCGTCAGTTTAATGGTATGTGTCTGACAGAAAATGATAATGTGGCTTACAAACCTTTTCATAATCAGCTCCGCAAAGCCGCCTTTGCTGATTTTATGAAGCAACTGGTTCAGCTGGCTATCGCTCAGTTTGCTCGCCAACAATGCGCTTCGCTTCCGAAGAAGTTGTCAGGCTTTGATGATATTTTGCTTCAGGACGGCAGTTCTTTTCATGTTCACAAGGCGTTAGCTGACGTGTACCCAAGCCGCTTTAAGCGTAATCCAGCCGCGATAGAGTGCCATATGACTCTGTCATTGCGCACATTTAACCCCACGGCAATGGCGATAAGTGCTGATACCGCTTCAGAAAGAACCTATCTCCCCATGGCCTTTAGAATGAAAAATACACTGCTTCTGGCTGATGCGGGCTATCCTGATTTCGAATATTTTGCCAATGTGGAACGGCATCATGGTTTCTATATTTTTCGGGGGCAAAAGTCACTCAACCCAAGAATAGTTGAAGCTAGAAATGGCAAGGGCCGTGTGCTGCCTAAGCTTGCCGGAGTGAAGCTTAAAGACATCACGCGTCGCACAAATCGCTCAGAAGTGCTTGACCTAAAAGCCCAACGGGGAACGCAGGAATTTCGAGTGATAAGGCGTTGGTTTGCAGAAGAAAAACGATTTTGCATCTGGCTAACCAACTTACCGGCAGAGTCTTACTCAGCCGATGACATTATGGCGATTTACCGCTGTCGCTGGCAAGTTGAACTGCTGTTCAAAGAGTTGAAATCACATACAAACTGGCAGAGATTTGCCACCGCGCAGAAAGCGATAGTTGACGGCCTAGTATGGGCCAGCCTGTTGGCACTTATCATCAGACGCAGCACCGCGATGCGCATCATGCCTTCAGTTTCGCTGTTCAAAGCGGCAAAGAATGTGGACGTTTGGCTGCTGCCAATCTTTGAGTGTATCTGTCATCGCGCTTGGTCAGAAATAACAGAAAAGATAGACTGGGCGGTCTGCTATATAACAATAAACGCAAAAAAGTCACAACAAAGAAAATCTAGAAAAGACATAACGTTAGATGGAATTTTTGCAGGCCTTAATGCTTAAGGTCCAGTGTATGAGAGGTAATTAAAAGTGTATTATTTTCGTAGTTATATTGTTGGCGGTTATGCATATTATAGAAGTAAAAGTTTTGGCCATTCTGGGGCAGTGTCTATGGTATTGCTTTCATCATTAGGTTTTGTTTTTCTCATCTTGCATGGGGTGTTAAATGCAAATGATGTTAGTTTTTTTTCAGATGTTAGCGTGAGCGGGTATTTTTTTATATTTTTAATATGTGCTTTATGGCTATACATTTATTCACTTTTTTGTAAAAGGTTAAAAATATATGAACTTGATTTTGAAATCAGTATAGACCCTAGAAAAATTAGGTTGCATAGCTATGTAACATATTTTTTTATTACGATATTCATTGTTGTTCGAGTTTTTATTTGAACATTTTATACGAGACACCCATTGTTTCGGGCCTAAGCCCCAGCGCGTTATAGTTTGGCTGCTCGGTTTGTTTCTCTACTGCTTGTTCGACTTGTTCATCACTGGCTCGTTTCTGTCCAAAAACGGTTTAGTAAATGGCCCATTTATACCTATAATACAAATTTTGTAAGAGGAGTTCCTTTGTGAAAAAACATGGCTCAGCAAAAGGTATTTTAAAGGATATTAAAATAGACGGTTCTTTAAATGATGATGAATCTTTGCTATTTGCTATAGATGAAGATTGTGAAATAGCTGAAATAGTTCATCGGCGACGTGATCAAGAAGAAATCGAAATTGGGATTGATGACTTGTAATAGTCTTTAATGAAAACTAACTGTCCATAACTAATTTCTTGATGAATTTATCTAAAGTTCCAATAGAGATTGTTTGCATCCTAACTAATTTTTTTCATGTTGTCATTCCATGAGAGAGTTTATTTAGTTCTTCTGAAACAAGTTTAATACCCATTACTGTATCAAGATAATTCAGCGGGGTTTCATTGTATAATTGGAGGTTTGGAGTGTTTAACCATTTCAAAGCGGCTGCATTATTACCGTGATATTGCTCGGCTTGAGCTAAAACTTCAATAATCATTAACATACGTTCGCTCTGATTCGGGGATAGTCGACAAACAAATTTTAAACTTGTGCTACCTGAAGCTTTTCCTATCAGCAAGATTACATGCTTTTTATTCAATCCCATTAATCTTGCTGCTTCATCCAGCATTGCTTCAGGTAAACCTATTTTGAGAAACTGAATAATGTTAAGTAATGAATCATCCTTAAAATCAAAGTCTTTGCCACCAAGTATATAGAAAGCTTTCTGATACATAGATTGTCCTAAACAATTTTTTTGATAAATACATTTGATTCTGTAACGATATCAAGTTGCTTTTACTGAACTCACCGTAAAAGTAACTTGTTGCGGCTTGCCCTGCAACGACCTTGTAAATATAGGTTTAGAAACTACAGGTGAGTAGTGATGATCAACTTTTTCGCATTCATCTATGTGTTGAATTAATGCTTTGATCGCATTTTTATATTGTTCAGGAACTCTCATCACTATCGTTTTTTCATATCTAGTCTTGCGGCCAGCACCTTTACGTACACCACCATGCGCCCCTTTATGAGCATCACTTTTATCTGCCATACTTAGAACCTCTTGATTACGTAACGATATCAAGGTAGCTTGATTTGGTTACATAATCAAATAAAACGTTACAAGTTTGGGCTAATCCCCCCTAAAAATAGTAGATTTCAAAAGTAGAATTTTCTCGTAATATATACGCAGGGAGATTCTGCATGAAAACATCAAAATTTAGCGACAGCCAAATCCTAGCAATCCTTAAACAAGCCGAAGCTGGCACCCCAGTTCCGGGGCTTTGCCGTGAGCATGGCATGAGCTCTGCGACCTTCTACAAATGGCGCGCCAAATTCGGTGGCATGGACGCTTCTATGATGGCGCGATTGAAGGAGTTAGAGGCTGAGAATTCACGACTCAAAAAAATGTATGCCGAAGAGCGACTCAAAGCTGAAATACTCAAAGAGGCCATCGAAAAAAAGTGGTAAAGCCGTCGCGGCGGCGGGAGCTGGCGCAAAAGGCGGTGCAAGATAAAGCCATTTCGATCGCATTTGCGTGTGCCTTGTTTGGACTCAGTGAGAGCTGTTATCGCTATCAGGCAAAACTCAGTGATGAAAACGCTGCAATAGCCGACTGGTTACAGCAACTGACATCAACCCATCGGAGTTGGGGGTTTGGGCTATGTTATTACTTTTTACGTAACGTGAAACGCTACCGATGGAACCATAAGCGGGTGTATAGGATTTACCGAGAATTGGAGCTAAATCTACGAATTAAGCCGAGGAAACGCTTGAAGCGTGATAAACCGGACACATTGGCGGTGCCAGAGGCAATCAATGAATGTTGGTCCATGGACTTTATGCACGACCAACTGGAAGATGGTCGCAGCATTAGGTTATTGAACGTGATTGATGATTACAACCGTGAAGGCTTGGCGATAGAAGTCGACTTCTCCTTACCTGCGGAGCGTGTGGTGAGAACATTGGATCAAATCATCGAATGGCGTGGAAAACCAAAACAGATACGCAGTGATAATGGTCCAGAGTATATAAGTGCGGTACTGGCTGCCTGGGCTGAAAAACACAATGTAGAACTGAAATTTATTCAGCCTGGCAATCCACAGCAGAATGCCTATGTAGAACGCTATAATCGGACTGTGCGATACGAATGGCTGAGCCAATATCTTTGGAATAGTATTGCCGAGGTACAGGAACATGCGACACAATGGCTATGGTTTTATAACAATGAAAGACCCAATACAGCAATTGGTGGTGTCCCACCAAAGCAAAAACTGGCACTAGTGGCCTAAGTCTCTACTTTTGACCTCAGCTAAAAATGGGGAGATTACCAGACGGTCGAAACGGCGATGTAATAGTTGCCAATTTTAATGGCGAGTTTGTCTGCAAGATTCTAGATACCAAGCTGCGTGTTCTCCATTCCTCTAATCAACAATACCAACCTGTCACAATTCATGAATACGATTATTTTAGTATTGAAGGCGTAGTCACACGTTCTATTCGTTGCCACCGTCAAAGCCCTTTGTTGTGGGGTAATTAGATGTTTGCTCTAGTTGACGCGAATAGCTTCTATTGCAGTGCAGAACAAGTCTTTCGCCCTGATTGGCGTGGTAAGCCTGTTATTGTGTTGAGTAACAACGATGGGATGATTGTTGCTGCTAATCGTCAAGCTAAAGAGGCTGGAATTGGGAAGTTTCTACCTTACTTTCAAGTTAAAGCCTTATGCGCCAAACGTGGTGTTATTGTCTGTTCCTCAAACTATGAACTTTATGCTGACTTATCTAGCAAAATGATGGATATCATTGGCCGCTTTGCCCCTGAGCAACATGTCTACTCTATTGATGAAAGCTTCCTCTCTTTTAAAAACTGCTATCCCGCTATCAAATGCCTCCTTACGCAAGGCCAGTTAATCCGCCGTGCTGTGTGGAAAGAAGCGCGGCTAGCAGTCTGTGTGGGTATTGGTGAAACGCTTACTCTTTCTAAAATAGCCAACCATGCAGCTAAGAAGATTGAGGGCTACAAAGGAGTTTGTTTCATTAGTAATGAGCAAGAGCGTATAGCTATTTTAAAGCAGCTTGCTGTAGGGGATGTATGGGGGATAGGCCGCCGAATAAGTAAGAAGCTTGAATTAATGAATATCCGTACTGCGTTTCAACTTGCGTCTATGCCGCCGACACTGGCAAGAAAGCAATTTAGTATTGAAATAGAACGTACCGTTCGTGAGCTTAACGGCCAAGCCTGTAAAATATGGGATGAGTCGAGGGCAGATAAAAAGCAGATATTTTCGACTAGAAGCGTAGGTGAGCGCATCACAGATTATTCGTCGTTATTACAAGCATTGAGTAAGCATGTTGCTATCGCAGCGAGTAAAGCACGTAAGCAAGGTTCAAACTGCAAGACCTTGCTGATTTTTGCCAGTAATTCACCCCATGATGAACGGCCTGTAAGCTATAAAGCTATTGTACATTTTCCATGTCCAACCAACTGCACTGTTGAGCTAACCAAAGCTATGAGTGAGGCCGCACCAAAGCTATTTCGTGAGTTCGTACATTATTACAAAATCGGTATAGGGCTTATCGATTTAGCTAGCGAAAAACATAACCAATTCGATTTATTTAACCCTTCAAAGGCTAATCCCGCTTTGATGAATACGCTAGATGACATTAACCAACGCTATGGCAGTGATACGATGTTTCTAGCAGCTCAAGGCATAGAGCACAAGTGGTCAATGCGCCGTGATTTGCTAACGCCACAATACACAACCAAATGGTTCAGTGTACCCAGCATTAAGTGCTAACTAGGTTTTTGCTTTGATTAATGTTTTCACTGTTAGTATCACTCATATGCTTGGTTTAATTAGATAAATCAGACATTAGCTAATCACTGTTCCTTAGCTTGAAGCATTCGATGAACCTTCTTAAAATTGGTCTACCTTTCTTTTTACTGGCTTTTAGCTCAACAGCTATTGCAGCTGGAAATACGCGGCTTAGGAGGAGTTATTTATGTGCATATATGCTATGAGTATTGATTTTAAGGGCTTCTACAATACATATGGTCTAATAACAACATGTATTATATTGGAGCGTTTATTAATAACATGAATTTTAATGTGTAATCAGTAGTCCTTCACTGCTAAAAGATTGCTTCGTGTTTAAGTTAACTTACGTGAATAAAGTAATAATAAAAATTTGTTCCAGTCACTGTAATATTCTTCAATAATGAGCTAGCTAATGATGATGATCGTTAGCTGCAATCCGGTATGATGTGATTAAGTTGGCTTACTCAAGCTCGATATACCAGAAATCTCTATAAGAGAAACTGTTGCACTTACTTCAGCTCAGATTAATGGACAGTATTTATTTTGATAAAGTAACAAAATCAAGTTTTTGAAACGGAATGATGATACGTTAAGAGCTTGTATGTGAGTATTTTTGTTAAAAATGCTGCATTTACTTAAAACTTTGTACAGAGCCTGTACATATACCGTTCCAGCAAAACTAATGAATCCTAGTCAATGCATTTTATTAGCGATAACTTGTTTTCAGGCAGATTTTAATGTCATCGATGACTACCACTGTGAAGCGTTGCTATCGAATTGTACTTGAGTTCACCTCGTCATTCGCGAGTATTTAACTTTAATTTTAACTTTAAAATTTTATAGGCTCTTGTACATTCTTAAATAACAGGTTTAATATTCAGCGGGTAAAACACCGCCATCAGTCTTGAACAGAGTTAAATATGCATTGATTTTTTTATGGGGAATGTTAAAATCAAAATGTATCTAAATTGGGGTTAGCATGATTAAATTAGTATCGACAATTTTAATTTTTGTATGGGTTGTGTTTCAACCTATGACAAATATTGTCGATGCTCACCCGCTAAAAGCTTATGCTGAGATTTTATCAAGTACACCAATCGATAATAATGTATCAGTTATCAAAACACCTCCAGTTCATGATGTATCTACGACTGATATTCCTTCTTCAAATGAAATGTTTCACTGCCACCACCACAGTAGTCATTGCCATATCTATTTGTTAAGTGTCTATGAGGCTGAAACTGATATCCTCACAAAATACGCTCCATACAACTCATATTTATTTTCTATTCCAGAAACTCCTTTTTCAGCTTCAATTCGTCCTCCGATCGCCTAATTTTTATTCTAAGTCAATTTTTGCAAATGATAGAGTTTGCGCATTTTTATATCTTAAATAATTAGGTATTACAATATGTTAATGTTAAATCGTCCTCCAAAACTAGTTTTGGAGCTCTCGAGTCGTATTTATAATATACGGATTATTTCGTGTGTTTTCCTTGTGGCATTCTCCTTTACAATCAGCGCAGCAAGAGCATCATCGGCAGATCAAGCTATATCGCTGCCAACTGCAATGCAGCGTTCACTATCACAAAATCCTTCTCTTAAATTTTTTCCGTATCGAATTGATGCTCTGAATGGTCAAATGGAAACTGCTAAATTATCACCTGCTTATGAATTAGGTTTTGATACTGAAAATGTTGGAGGAACTGGAAATTACAACGGTATTAGTGGAGCTGAGTTCACTATAGCTTTATCCTCAGTTTTTGAAATGGATAACAAGCGTTTAGCTAGAATTGGGACTGTATCTTCTGAATTGTCATTATTAGAAGCAAGCAGGCAGGTTGAGTCACTGGCTTTACTTGGTGATGTTACTCGTCGTTATGTTGATGTACTTGCTGCACAAGAACAAGTTGTTCTTGCACAGGAGGCTACTCAACTAAGCATTGATACTTTGGATATTGTAAAAAAACGCGCTGCTGCAGGTGCTACACCCGATGCAGAAGTTAAACGAGCATTAGCAGCCTTAGAGCAAGCCAGGCTATCATTATTTGCCGAACAGCAACGCTTATCTTACTTAAAAGTTTCGTTATCGAGTTTGTGGGGATCATCCTCACCTGACTTTGAGAATGTTGAGGGGAATTTATTTCAGTTTGGGGAAGATATCTCATTTGAACAATTGTTTGAAAGAGTCAAACTTAACCCTGCAATAGAGATTTTTGCATCAGAAGCTCGTTTAAAAGATGCTGAAATACGTGTTGCTAAAACACAGTCAAAATCTGACATTAGTTGGTCTGTGGGGGTTCGTCGAGCTCAAGATACAAACGATACAGCACTCGTAGCTGGCTTCAGTATGCCTTTATTTTCTGGCTCTAGGAATCAAGGTGCTATTTCAACAGCCATTGCAGAAAAAAATCAAGTATTCGTAAAACGTGATGTCATGTTATTGGATATGCATAATCAGTTATTTCGAGCTTTTTACAATAGAAAACAAGCTATTTTAGTCGTTAACTCATTGCGTTCCACCATCATCCCTTCTTTAGAGCAAGCACTGATTGAAACTCAAGATGCATATCAGCGTGGAAGGTACGGTTATCTGGATTATGTGAGCTCTCGTCAGGAGTTGTTAAGTGCAAGACGTACATTAATTGAAGCTGCAGGTTCAGCATTAACTTATGGTGCAGAAATCGAACAATTGACATCAGAGCCTTTAGCTAGCTCGCAATATAACGAGAACATCAAATTATCAGGAATATCTCAATGAAATTAATTTCTAGTTTTACAAAAGTTCTATTCTTAACCAGCTTCTTATTTTTTACAGGGTCTATTTTTGCAGAGTCTGGTCATGGAGATGAATCAGAACATGAAGAGGAAGGGCATATAGAATTATCTAACGAGCAAATACAGCATGCCGGAATAGTGGTTAGCACCGTTGGTGCCAATGTTATTCGTGATGTATTACCTGTTTATGGTTTGGTTGCTACTAATGCTGAAAGTTTGCAAGTGGTTAATGCCAGATTTGATGGTGTGGTACGTGATGTAAAGAAGAGCATCGGTGATCCGGTCCGTAAAGGTGAAACATTGTTAATTGTTGAAGCAAATGAAAGCTTGAAAAACTATTCAATAACTTCTGAAATTAATGGATATATCACACAGCGAAATATAAATATTGGAGAGAAAACAAATGAAACTCCTTTACTGGTGATTCAAGATTTTTCTACTGTTTGGGTAGAATTAAGCATATTTCCGAAGGATCTTCCTTTGGTCAAATTAAATCAGACGGTTAACATACAAAGTACTGATTTAAAAAATATTTCAGAAGGTAAAATTATTTATATTTCACCATTTGGACAAGTGCAAAGCCAAGCCACTAAAGCTCGTGTTCTACTTGAAAACAGCAACAACATTTGGAAGCCGGGCTTATTTGTTAATGCCAACATTACACTTGATGAAATAAATGCGCCAGTTTCTATACGTAATGAAGCAATACAAGTTATTGAAGATAAAAATGTAGTTTTTGTCAAAGGTGAATCTGGGTTTGAACCACGCGAAGTGAGCCTTGGTCGAACAGATGGTCAATATAGTGAAGTTCTAACGGGTTTGTCGGTTGGTGAAATGTATGTGAGTAACAATAGCTTTGTTTTGAAGTCTGAGTTGGGGAAAGAGGATGCTGAACATGGGCATTAAATTTTTTATGCGTCTTCGTTTACCTTTATACCTTATTTATGTTTTTAAATTTAGACATAATCGGTTGTGTGCTTCAAATAGGAGTTTTAAATGATTGATAAACTCATTCAATTTTCCATAACCCGCCGGTGGTTGGTTATGTTTTTTGTTTTGCTAACGGGTGCACTAGGCGTTTGGAATTATCAACATCTTCCTATTGATGCTGTACCTGATATTACCAATGTTCAAGTTCAAATTAACACAGAAGCACCTGGGTATTCACCACTAGAAGTTGAGCAGCGAGTCACCTATTTGGTTGAAATGTCAATTGCAGGTTTACCTTATGTTGAGAGTACTAGATCGCTATCTCGTTACGCACTCTCACAAGTTACTGTTGTGTTTGAGAAAGGAACTGATATTTATTTTGCTCGGAATCTTATTAACGAACGTTTGCAACAAGCTAAAAGTGAGATGCCGTCAGGTATTGAGCCCGTAATGGGACCTGTTGCAACTGGATTAGGTGAAATCTTTCACTATTCAGTTCATGCAGCGCCAGGGGCTTTGCAAGCAGATGGACAACCTTACGATGCAACAGCTTTGCGTACATTGCAAGATTGGGTTATTCGTCCTCAATTGCGTTTGGTTGAGGGGGTTACTGAAGTAAATACAATCGGAGGGTATGAAAAGGAGTTTCATATTACACCAGAACCTTCAAAGCTATTGGCTTACCAAATTAGTTTTGATGATTTAGTCGCTGCGTTGCAGAAAAATAATTCGAATGTAGGTGCTGGGTATATAGAGAAAAATGGTGAACAATATTTGATCCGTGCTCCAGGTCAGGTTACTGATATTTCATCGATTAAGCAGATCATTGTTGCTCGTAGGGATGGAATTCCTATTACCGTAGGTGATGTTGCAGAGATTGGGTTTGGTAAACAGCTTAGAACTGGTGCTGCAACTCGCGATGGCGAAGAAACTGTGTTGGGCACAGCTGTTATGTTGCTTGGCGGAAATAGTAGAACTGTTTCTCAGGCAGTATCAGCAAAATTGCTTGAGATTAATAAAACTCTTCCAGAAGGTGTGATTGCTGAACCAGTTTACGATCGTACTGTATTGGTAGATAAGACGATTGCAACAGTTCAGACCAATTTAGCTGAAGGTGCTGTGTTGGTCATTGTCGTTCTTCTCGTTATGCTGGGTAATGTTAGGGCTGCTTTATTAACTGCCATGGTGATCCCTTTATCGATGTTGATGTTGATGACTGGCATGGTAGAAACCAAAGTAAGCGCAAATCTCATGAGTCTAGGTGCACTTGATTTTGGGTTAATTGTTGACGGTGCTGTAATCATAGTTGAGAACTGTATTTTAAGGCTGGCAGGAAGACAGCATCACCTGGGGCGAATATTGACATTGGATGAACGTTTTCAGACCGTCTTTACGGCTACCCGTGAAGTGTTTACTCCAAGTCTGATAAGTGTTTTAGTTGTTATTATGGTCAATTTGCCAATTTTGGCGCTGACAGGTGTCGAAGGTAAAATGTTTACTCCAATGGCAATGGCCGTAATCATGGCTTTATTGTCTGCACTTGTATTGTCTCTCACTTTTGTTCCTGCGGCAGTCGCTTTGTTTATGACAGGCCACATAGAAGAAAAAGACAACTTTATCGTCAGTCAATCTAAACGATTATATCTGCCAATTTTGTCGATTGTGTTGAGATTCCGAGTACTTGTAATTTCAATAGCATTGATATTTGTGATTTTAGTCGGATTTGTTGCAACAAAAATGGGAACCGAGTTTGTTCCTAATCTTGATGAGGGCGATATTGCGATCCAAGCACTTCGAATTCCAGGGACCAGTTTAACTCAATCATTAGATATGCAGTTTAAGTTGGAGAAGGCAATTCTAGAGATTCCGGAGGTTAAAACTTATTTCTCGAGAGTTGGTACTGCAGAGGTTGCGAGTGATCCTATGGGGCCAAATATATCTGATGGTTATGTGATGCTTAAGGATCATAGTGAGTGGCCAAATCCTGAAAAGACTAAGGCTCAACTTTTAGAAGAAATAAGTGAAAAACTAGCCTTACTACCAGGTAATGCTTTCGAAATAAGCCAACCTATTCAACTTCGGTTTAACGAATTGATTTCAGGTGTCAGATCTGATTTAGGTATAAAAATTTTTGGAGATGATTTATCTAAATTACTGAGTTCAGGTGCTGAAATAGCAAAAGTGTTAAGTAGTATTGAAGGGGCTGAAGGCGTAAAAGTAGAGCAAGTTTCTGGATTACCCATCTTATCAATTGATGCTGACAGAGCTGCTATGTACCGTT
>TARA_R110000796_G_scaffold17656_1_pt1 | contig 11902 bp, 11 predicted proteins | sample TARA_R110000796 | Tara Oceans TARA_R110000796 (sample SAMEA4397815) | marine metagenome | biome: Polar Biome; feature: [SRF] surface water layer (ENVO:00010504); material: water (ENVO:00002006), including particulate matter (ENVO:01000060) such as... | depth 5 m | reverse complement strand
GCTGCTGGCTTCTTTGCTGCTGGCTTCTTTGCTGCTGGCTTCTTTTTTTCTGTCATGGTGTTGTCTGGTTTAGTTTGGTTTGGTTTGGTTTGGTTTAAATCTATTTCTTGTAATAGGGTATCTGTGCCCCCTCTGCTGCTAGGGGCATGCCCTCTGCCCAGGTTGGCAATTCCACCAGGAGGCTGCAAAGAATTTCTTGTGTCTGCCCTTGTTCCAGGGCGGAAATCAATTCGTCATGCACTAACATAAAGGCCTTGTATCCTGCTTTTTCTGCAACCCTTGCGCCATGCGCCATGAAATCACCACAAATGGCCTGGGTGGCATTTTCAAGCAGTTTGCCACCATAGGTTTTGCACCAGCCCCACACTTGGGAACCAGGGGGCAGCCCCCAAAACCTAATTTCTGTGTTGTAGTTGTCAAATACATTCATAACTTTGTCAGGGTCTTTATTTGTCCAAGCCAGCCTTGCTTTTGGGTAGATCAATTTATGCCCCCCTGGCAGCTGCATTACCAAAGCAGGGAACCCTGTTTTATCTGTAAAGGTAAAGCTTATTTTATCAGTGCCATAAAACCTTTTGCCAGGGTTTCTGATTGCATCCTTGGCTGCAGTATCAATTGTTTTCCAAGCAGAAACAATTGCTGGATTGTCTTTTCTCCAAGCAGAGACTGCTTTATCTGCCAAGGCATCAAAAGTTAAATCCACCCACTCCCTATCTGTAATCTTTTGGGGATCTGCAATTTTATACAGCAGCCCTGCCATCCCTGATTCACTGGGCTTGTGTGCAAAAACTTCTAGAACCCTTTTTGGGTCTGCTGCCTTGTATGGCAATTTCTTTTTTGCATGGGAGAAAACCACACAATCAAACATGCTGCCTGTTGCACCCCAGGGCTTTGGAACATCTAAAAGACGGCAGACAGTTCCTAGAAAGGGTTTCAATCTACTCTTAAAAGCCTCAACCATTTCTGTGCTTGGTTCATATCCAAAGTGTTCACAGGTTGCCCTAAATTTTGGCCTTCCCATGTTGAACTGACAACCCAGGCTTGCCTGTTTGCCGATGAATCTTTCCTCTGACTTTTCCCCAATTTCTTCTGGTTCAATCCCAAAGATCTTGCTTGCCATCAGTTCATAGATTTTGACCCCATCCCTGAACTCTTGCAATTTATCCTCTGCCCCACACAACCAGGGGCACCCCCTTGCTTCAACGCCAGCGTAGTCAGCTTGGAGCAAATCCCCTGTTGGCGATTGGATGAAATGTCTTATAAGGCCTGCAACTATTTCCATGAAGTTGCCAAAAAACATTTCAATCTCTTCAATCCCTTCACCCTGGCAAAGCCAGCTGAAAGCATGCCCTGACTCTGCAGTGTTGCGCTTGAAATTTTGGGGCTGAATAATGCGGCCGCTCCAACGGTGGGTCCTGGCAGCCCCCGACCAATACAAACAGCCCCTAACTCTGCCATCTGGGCAGCAGGCAGCCAACATGGTTCTAACCTTTTTTGCAGCTGCAAAGGTCACAAGGCTTCTAATCTTCAGCGCATCAAATGCCTCCTGTTCCATGTTGACTGGAATCCACTCTGGACCAGACAAAACCAGGCTTCTGGTTTCCCAGCCTGAAGGACCATTGGAGAGAACCTTTTCAACTGTGCTGGCTTGCAAGTTGTCAAAAGGAAACCCTCTGTCTTTAAGCCAGGCAAGGCACAGATGATATTGTGTAGAGTTGAACCCTTCAGGGTGCTCAACCACCCTGGGGGTGGGTTTAAGGCCAACAGGGGGCACTGTGGTGGTGCCTCCTGCTGTGAGTGCCCTAAATTGCTTTGAGGCTGCTGCAGCATAGGTTTCAAGCAACCCTTGGGTGTGGGTCAGTGCCTCAACATTGACAGGCACCCCCCTTATGTTCATCCTCAAATCAAATTGGAAGGAAGCCAGGGTTGCACCAGTCAGGCTGAAGACCCTTAAAACCTTTTCAAGTTCCCTTTCTGCCCTCACATCTTGCTTGCAGTAATCAACAAACTGCTGGAATTCTTCAGGTGCTGACTCTGGCAAAATTCGCTGCCCCTTCAACTTGGCAGAGGTTTGGGGGATTGAAAATTTCCTGATTAGAAGGGTGCCCGCTTTTGACTTTGCATCAGTTATTTTCAGAAACTCCCCAGCCCCTGCCAATGATGGGGGGATTGACGCCCTCCTGCACATAGCGGCTGTGCATCTAAGCTTCTTAACTTGGGCATCTGTCCAAGCTCTGCCTGTTGCACTTTCCAACTGGTAGATAAAATGCGCTAATTCAAAATGAATACTGTGGGCATAGATAGTTGCATCATCTTCAGAAAATGCCTGGTCAAGCAACTTCAAGGCTGCATTGCCACCATTCAAAACGTCCCAACTTTGAACCCTCCCACCACCCCTTGCAATACACAGGATTAATAGGATTGTTGAGGGGTGTGACGCATAGGCGTATTCCCCAACCCCTGAAACTTTGGCATTTGATCTAAGGGCAGCCTCTGAAAAGGTTTCAATATCTATATGGTATTTCATCCTTTCGAGCTGAAGCATTTACAGTGCAGGGGGATTTTTCCGCATGAAGAACAAGGCCAGGCATCCCCAAGGGTTTCAGTGCTGCCCTCTGGTTCTGGTGCCAGAACCTCTTCAAGTTCCAGCAATGTTTGCGCATCTTCTGCAGCCTCCCACTCTGGAAAGTTTGGTTTTTCACCCATGACAACCAGGGGGGGATGCCCTCCCACAACCATCAGCCAGACCATCCCAGTGGTCGCAACTTCAATCTTTTCTTCCTCTGTCAGCTCCCAGCAGGAAATGTTGCAGTGCCTGCCCCCCTTCAGAATTGCTTTCGTTGGCAAGGTTGCACACTCTTCATCTTCCCAGCCTTCAGGTTTCAGTAGGTCTTGGTCTGCTTCTTTAAAATCTTGTGGTATAGCCATTATTTTTTCCTCTAGTTGTTTGCTTTGTTGATGATTGAAAGTTGCAGGGCAGCCCTAAAAAGCAAATAAAAGGGCTGCCCTGCTTTGTTGGTGTTGGTTAAAGTCTACAGTTCAACTTCATCCTCTTCATCCTCTGCATTGAAGTCTGTTTCGTCCAGGCCATCCATTGCAACAGTGCCAAATTCATCAGTATCCAAATCATCAGGGCTGCCCCCGAAATTCTCGCCAATGCCTGCCCACTGAACCCCTTCCAGGGATGCTGAAATGATCTTCCCAGCCTTTTTGTGGTCCATTGCATAAAGGTCAATGATTGCATTAACTCTGCAGCCTGCATGAATCAATCCACTTGCTGGCTTCACCATATCCTTGTTGCCATCCAGAACTTTCAAGATGCCATTGGCAAGTTTGGTTTGGTTTTTGGCTGCTGTGATATACCAAGCCTGTCCCTCTTCATAACCGCCCCAATAGTTGCCATCATCATCAGACTTTGGTTTCTGGGCACCATGGCTGCCATCTGCTTTGTTCCATGCCCACTGTTCAATCTTGGCAAGGGCACCAGGCGAAAGGTCACCAAACTTTGCACAAGCAACCTTTTTGATTGCAGCAGCAAAAAAGGCCTGCAGTTTTTCTGCTGGGTAGGTTTTGCTTTCATCATCCTTTTTGATCTGGACACTTGAAGCAGGTGAAGCAACAAAGGTTGCACTGTATTTTAGATCCCCATTATCTTCCCTGCTTTGGGGGGTGAACAGGACAGGAAAGGACAAACCCCAATCAATTAATGTAATTCTCATATTTTATTCTAATTTATTTTATTGTTTCTAATCTGCGTGAATGGTCGCAACCCTATATGAATTCACAATCATCCCCTTCAGGGGAAACTGCTATTTCATTAAATTCATCTTCAACACTGGCACCTGGGATGGTTTCAAATTCATCTTCAACACTGCCTTGGTTGATTGCTTCCCCAGGGGCATCAAAGGGCACCAGCTTGGGTGCCCCTGGTGCCCTATGGACTAATACACCCCATCTGTTTTGCCCCCGCTTTGAAAGCCCCTCAATATCAATTTTCTTTGCAGCTGCTGGGGGGCTGATTATTTTGCGGGTGCCATAGACTTCAGCAGTGGGAAGCTGCCCCTTTAAAAAGGTTTCTGCTGCTGCTGCATCTGTCCAAGCTCTGTTTTTCAACCCACCCTCAATCAGCTTTGTGGTTGCTGACTCACCACCAGATTTAAGGAAAGCCCACTGTTGATTACAGATTGCATCAACTGTCTTTTTCAGCTCTGAAGCTGTTGCTACAATTGCCCCAATTTCTGCATCTGTTAGGGTTGCTTTCTGTCCTTGTATCAGTTTCATTTCTTTTTCTAGGGTGGGTTTCTGGGATTTGCCCAGGGTCAGGGACAGGGGTTCAATTGGGTTGATGTTGTCAGGGAGTGCTCCCAAGGTTGTCAGTGCCCTTGCCCTGCAGATTCCTTTAATTTTGCAGAACTGGCAGGCCTGCTGACTTGGGTTGAATTCCCTCTCTTCTGGGTTTTCCTCCTGGTGCTTTGCCTTTTGGTATCCTGCCTCTAGGTCAATCCCGAAATCTTTTAAATCTCTTAGGTCTGTTTCCCAAGTGGTGGCTTCCCCATCAAATCTGTAATGTCTGGGCTGGTAAATCTGCAGGCGCATTGTTGTATGATCTGGCAGTTCTTCCCCTAGCTCAAATTCGATTTGAGAAACCAGCCCCAATGCATAGGTTGCCAGTTGGTCATTTTCCAAGGCTTCAACCCATTCACCCATGCCAAACTTTAGATCTGTAATAGTAATTAAGTCAGCTGACAGATGCACAGATGCCCAGTCAACTGTTCCATCCTCTTCTATCCTATAAAAGAGAGGAACATTTGTCTCAACGTAGCTTTGTGAATCCTCTGCCACTGTTTCTAAACAGTGGTCAACATACCATTCTACAGGTTCTCTCAACTCTTCATCCACATCCTCAATAGGGATTTCCTCCAAAAGCACCTGCTTTGCAAAGTCATGTGCTCTAGTGCCCTGCTTTGTCCATTCTTCATCCTCTGCCTCTGCCTCTGCAGGCAGCTTGCCCTGTGCAACTGCATCTAGTGTTGCGCCAATGCTCCCAGGGCAGAGCCTGAATTGCTTGGCACTGCTGCCCCCATAGGGGCTGTGGTATTCTCCCGCCATTTTATCTGCCCTCCCTTCCCAAACGCCAGACAAGCAAGGCACAGCCAACAGCAGCACCATAGAGGGTAGCTCTGAAATCTAGCATTGATGAGCACCCCCAATCTGGGATTGTGTGTTGCACTGCTTCAATGATGCCCCCCAGGAGGATTACAAGCACTGTGACAATGAAGGGCTTCCTTGGGTGTGCAAAAATTATAACTAGAAGCAATCCCCCGAAAAAGTGGCGCAAGATTCCTTGTTGTAAAAGATCTATGATAAAAGTTTCCATCTGTTTTGTGTTGGTGTTGTGTTGGTGTTAGGGTGCCCCCCATTACAGGGGGCACCATTTCTAGCTGAACCTATCGGCTACAACTCGATTTCTGATTCTTCCTCTTCAGCTTCAGCTTCATCATCTTCAGAGGCTGCAGAAAGCTTTTCATCCAGATTTGCAATCGCAAGGTCAAGCTGGGCATTCAGGGCTGCCAGCTGTTCAGGGGCTGCCTCTGAAACTTTGGCACAACCAATCTTTTTACAGATGGCACCAATGATGCTGGTGCCAAGTGGTCCAATCTTGTCAGCCTTGCCATCGTCGGGCTGTTCTTTTGCGATGCGCAGGGCTTTGTCTTTGGCTGCCTTGGTCAACTTGGCAATCGCTGCCTTGGTCAGTGGCTTCTGCTTGCCTGCTGCTTTTGGGTCAATACCTGCTTCAGTTTCCTTGCCAGGTTTGCTGACAGGGGTTGCAGATTTGCCACCACCTGAACTTGCAAGCAATGCAGCCCCCAGGGCTACAATTGCAGCTGTAAAAGCTTCGTCCATTTTCAGTTTAATTTCCATTTTCTTCTTTTTTGGTTTTGGTTTTGGTTTTGTTCTCGTTTGTGGCATATGCCAGAGGGTTTTTATTGTATAAAGATTCCCTTTATTGTCAACAATTAGTTTGTTGCTGCTTGGTATCCGCCAGCCATGAAAAGGAAAATAAGGGCACAGATTACAATGCAGATGAACAAACATCTTTTTGTAAGCTGGTCAACATGCAGCCAGACTGCCAATATGCAGATCATAAAAGGCACCAAACACAGCATGCTTAAATCAACATTCACAGTGTCAGGGTCAACCAGCCCCCACCCAACACCATAGGGGTGCAGTGCCCCTGCAGTAATCAGCAACAGCAGGGCAGCTGCATGGATAATACAAAGCCATTTTAAATAGCTTTGGGTTTTAGTTTTTGCCTTCAACATATCTTTTGTACTCGCTTTCATAGTCTAATCCTTCACCATGGCAATTTGGGCAGCCATATATGCCTAATAAGCTCTGGTCAAATTCATGGGGGCACTTTGGGCACTGTTCCAGCTTTGGAACTGAAACAGGTGGCATGAACCTCCTAGGGGAAAACTTGCAGGAAGGGCAAACATTTTCCCTGCCACGCATACACCAGCCCTGGGCTTTAATCCATCTGGTAAAATCATGCTTTGATGTGGTTTCACTCTGCGCATCTTTGTTGCAGATGCTGCAAATGATTATGCAGATACTTTTGATTTTAAACATGAAACTTTCCCTTCCTGTCTTTCCCTGTGGGTCTGCTGACACCACCCCCATAGTTAAAACGCCACCAGCTGCCAAGCATTCTGCCACTTCTGTATTCTGATGCTTCTTTTTTGCGCATTGAACGCCTAAACTTTGCTTTTCGTTTGGTCATGGTTTCCTCTGTCTGACTTATAAACTAATTTCCTGTAAAGGTCAAATGATTAAATTGAGTGCAGCCCACTCTTTCTCTTGTTCTGAAGGTGGGGGCAGAATTACCCAGTAAAAAACGCCATTTCTTTTGTCTGGCATTTCAGTATGCCTTTTGGAGTAAATTATCCTTCCCTCTTGTTCATCCCCTTTCCTCTCTTCTAGCTGCCTCAACTGGGCAAGCAATATCTTTGGGGTTGGGCATACTTTAGAGAACCTCCTTTGCATTGCAGGCCTGCCACAAGTAGACAACAGATCATAGAGCAAATCACAAGATCCTTCCCACTGGTTCTGCTGTGGTTCTTCCCCATCTAGTGCAAAATCATCCTCGCCAAACAGTGACCCTGCAGCCTCCCCATCTATCAAGTGCATGATGTAGCTTTCAGGGCTGCCCTCTTCACACTCTGCAAGGATTGCTGGGTTGTGGTATGAAGCAACATGGTATCTTTGCTCTGGGTCAAGTGCTGCCTCTGGTGTTTCCCAAGTGTGCAAGAGGTAGTGAAAAAAGGCAGGGATTTCCTTTGCAATTTGTTTCTGTGCTCTTTCATACCAACCTTTAAAAGATGTATCAACTTCACTTTCATCTAGACCCCCCGCCAGCAGTAAAATTAGTTTGTCTTCAACCCCTTCATCCAGGGGGGGCAGTGTTGCCAGGGTGGTTGCTTCCAGGTTCATCAGGCGTAGAAACCTCCGCCATGGTCTAACATTTATCCTGTCTTGCTGCATCCCCCTATAACCACCCCCGCCAGCAGCCCCCACAACACAATCTTTAATCTTTTCTCCCATTGCCTGCCTCTCTGCATACCTGTCCCCCAGTTCAGGGGTATCATCCAAGAATAAAAGCTCTGCATTAAATAGCTCTGCATTGTGCTCTGATGTTTGTTGCTTCTTAAAAATTGCCCTAGCATCACAGTTCCTGCCACCATAGAGGGGTGTCAGTATGTCAACCAGCAGCAGTGTTTTACCACAATTTTTCGGACCGCAAATATGCATCATTTGGGCTTGGGTATATTTGGCGCATCTTTTGCCGTCATTGTAGAAATTTATTATCCCTTCACTCAACCACCCCATAAAGATCTGGTATTGAATAGAATCTGGTTGGCCAAAAAGCCCCCTTAAAAGCTTCCCAATCAATTCCCAACTGCCTGCCCTGGCTTTGGGAAAAACTGGGGATTTCAGAACTAAAAACCTTGTCCCATTTTCTTCATAGAACCCTGCATGGTGCCCCCCGCAACCAGTCAGGACAGCTTCAAGGCCTTTTTCCAGTTCCACTTCACAAATGATTTCATCAGCAGGGCTTAGAGGTTCCCCATCTAATCGGGTGTCTCTAAAACCCATCCTGGCAAGGTGTGCTTTCAGTGACCCTTTCCCAAGCTTTACCCATCTATTATTATTATCTCTGGTCCAATACTTTTCTGCATGATAAAAGTAATCGAGATTTTTAGCTTGAACTAGGTGCTGTTCAAACCCTTTCAGATCCCACCCCCCTGGTGCCTGTTCCCTGTCAGGATCAAAATAGATTACCCTCTGAACCCCCCGCCCAACCTTGGCAGCCCCTGTGTTGGGCATCCTGGCAATCTGGCTTTTGACGCCCAACTGTTTATCTGCCCCATGCATGCAAGCATGGGTGAAAAATGCACGCCTAATTTCTGGGGCTGCCTCTGCCCCGTCAAACCAAAAGTGAATTGATTTATTGCCTGTATCAACTGCCATTACCAAGGGTGCGTAGTTGGCCATTGTCATGGCAAACTGTGAGAACCTTTCAACCTTTGCTTCACCCTCTGCATCCCCATCTTTATAGTCAAATTCTATAACCATCCAATCCCTCTTCTGCACATTTGCATTGCATCTGGTCATTACCTTGCCAGGCTTTTCAGGGTTTGGCACCCCCTCAACACTCTTGAAAGTGGCTGGGTTCAAAAAATGGTAGTCCCCCAACTTTGTGCCTGCCATCTTCATCCTCTGGGGGATTTCTTCAAGCTTGCACAGGGTGCCGTGCTCTGTTGCTTTTCGCTGAAAGTTGATTACATCCCCTTCTTTAAAAAGCTGCCTTAGCATCTTCATAGGCTGCTGCTTCAGCTTTGGGGGGGATCTTTCAATAATCTCTGCAGCTGGCAAACGTCGAAACCTCAACAGCAGTTCTTCCAGAGGTTTTACGCCTGCCCCTTCATCATCCCCTTCAATGATTTCTTCAAGCTTGCCCTCTACCTGCCACACTCTGGCAACTGCCCTTTTAGGGGCACTGGTAAAATCTGCCCTAGAAGGATCGTAAAGGCCTTCTAAATGTTCAAGGGTATCATCAAAACTGACACCCATTTTAAAACAGATAGCTGCAACAGTCAACAGGCTTGCATTGTGACCATCCCCAGGGGCTGCCAGTTCAAGGGTAGTGTATTCCTTCCCAGCAGGCAAGGTGGATGCATGCCCTCTACTTGTTGCTGGTAGGTGGGAAAGGTCTACAGTTCTCCCTGGCCTGCCCCCCTCTGGGGGTGCTTCAATATCATCAAAAGAAATTAGGTTTTTTGGGTCAATCATATAAAAATCTAATTTGCCCAACTTGCGCCAGCAGCTTCACACTCTTGAATTGTTGCAAGGCCTGTTGCCTCCCCTTTAAGTGGAACCAATTTTGCATCTGGGTTGCCTTTCATATGGTGCCCTAGAACCTCATTTGAAAAGGGGGTTGAATCAAAGGTGATTGCCAGAAAAAAGCCAAATGGGTTTTCCTTTGACCAGAAATCTGTTTTGCCAAAGGTGCCGATAAAAACCCCCCTGGTTGGGGAGTAAAGAACTGATTTTCGCATTTTCCTCTTTTTGTGTTGGTGTTAGTCTCTGAACATTTCAAGCCACCTTTTCAGCCACTTGGGGCAGAGTGCTTGTCTGAAGTCAGCAAGTGCAACTGATAAAGCGCATCTGCAAAAAAGGAGTGTCCCCCTGTGCCTTTTTAAAAGGTTGGCATCTGATAGCACCCTTCCCCCCAGGTTGTGGTCTGGCAGGTTCTTCCTGATTAATTCAGCCAGCCTTCTTTGTTGCTGTAGATCCTTCATCTATTCTGCTGCCCCACAAATCAACTGCCTAACATTTTCCTCTGGTAGCTGCTTGATGATTGTGGTCAGGCTGTGCAGCCCTGGTGCCCTCTCACCTGATAACCAGTGAAGGGTTTGCTGGTAGCCTGGAACACCTGGAAGGTTGCAGGCTTCTGCAAACTCTGCTGGGGTCTTCCCAGTCCTTGCAACTGCTGCCTTTAACCTGTCAGCAAAAGGTTTGTTTCTCGCTCGCTTCTGTTTGTCTGTTGCCATGGGGTGGGATGCTATAACAGAAAGTCTATTGGTGCAAACAAAAAACCCACCCAACCAGGGGAGGAAACACCCTGGCTGGATGGGCGGATTACCAAGGTAAACGCGTTTGGGAATGGCATGGTATCCAGCTTGTGAGTTTTGGCAAGTGGTAAATTTAAAGGTATTCCTTCAAGGCAGCTTTGGCTTCTTTAGATGCTTTCTCAGCATTTTCTAAATCAAGCATTGCCTGCTTAAATTGCTTAGTAGCATGGTCAAGTAATGTTGCAGCCATACGCACTGATTGTAAGTCTGCAAGCACTCGGATTTGTTCAGGCCTTTCTGCTTCTGCTTCTGCTGCTGCTTCACTGGTCTTTTTCTGCAGTTCTACAGCGGCAAGCCATTCTGGCGCAAAAGTTCCGGGACTCAACCCGTTCCACAACCCCGGCGATGACACAGTTCTAAAGCCTTCAGCAGCCAGTTCAGCCAGTGCCCTTGCTTTTGCAGTTGCCTCTTCTGCAATCTCTCTCAAAAGGACAGATTCAGTTTTTAAATCTTTTGCCTTTTTTGAAAGCCTGTAAACATCCTCCCTGGCCTTCCTTCTGGCAGCTGCCCAAGCAATCCCCCGTTTTATGGGCAAGTGTGACCAGTATTCATTTGCATGGAAGTAGATTCGATGGGCAGCAGCACTTTGGCGCATTGCTTCAAGCGAAACCCTCCAGGCCTGTTCTGCTTCATGCTCTGCCTCTAGAACTGCCAAGGGTTTGGGCGTTGAAGAGGGTGCCCAAGAGGGTGGTTTTTGGTCTTTATTTGCCATGGGGAAACGCTATAACAGAAAGTATATTCTGGCAAGAATTATCTTTGGGCAGGTTTAGGGCAGTGAATTGCTGAAAAATGGCCTATGCCCTTGGTAATTGTGGAACTTTCTAACTTTTATAAATGGGTAGTTTGTTTCTGTTTTTGTTTCTTGATCTTTTGAAACGTGGTAGGGCAGTGTATACTGATTGTGTTTTTCACTGCCCTTATTTGTAAGTGCCTAACAATCAAAGGTTTATATGTTGTATTCTTAATATTAAAAAGGGTAGTAAATAGAGGGTGTGCCCCACTGTTAAAGTGGTCAGGCTGAAGGGGTTGGGGGGCAAGTATGTAGCTAGGGCAGTGAATGGGTGGGGTTGCACGTTGAAATGAAAAAATGGCCTTTTTTGCTCCAATTTGGTCTAATCTGGCATCCCTGGCTGAAACCTACACTAGTGCAACCCTACCCACTGCCCTACTGCCCCAGCTGCCCTTTTCCAGATCTTTTGAAACTGGCACTTTAATTTATTTCATTTAACAGTGAAACAGTTCTTGCCTAAATGGGAATTCTCTGCAATATTTCTGAATGCAAGCGACTATAAAAAAACATCAAAAAATCAGAAGAGCTGCCAGGGTAGTAGCCAAGGGTTACATTGAAACCCTGGCAGCAGGCAATGAGCCTGCTGCACTAGCTGCCCAGATAGATTCAGGCAAATATGACATTCTAGGAAATGTGAATGATGAAAGGCTAAACATGATTGACACTTTAGAAGCAGTTCGCAGGGAAGCGCATTTAATGATAAAAATGGAATTAGAATTGCAACCAGAGCTTGCAAAGGCCCTTATCAGGTTTCGCAAAATGCGCCAAGAAAAAAATGAAGCACAGGACAGTCAAGCAACCTGCAAGGCCAATGCCCCACTTGGCCGTTTTCTCGCCAGCCTTTCCCTGAAGTAAATGCAGAAACACTTGAACAGCCCCTAACCAGGGGGCTGCTTTGGGCACCCTGGCCTATAAAAAG
>TARA_R110000796_G_scaffold2878_1_pt1 | contig 11904 bp, 13 predicted proteins | sample TARA_R110000796 | Tara Oceans TARA_R110000796 (sample SAMEA4397815) | marine metagenome | biome: Polar Biome; feature: [SRF] surface water layer (ENVO:00010504); material: water (ENVO:00002006), including particulate matter (ENVO:01000060) such as... | depth 5 m | reverse complement strand
CCAAAAAGTCACGGATGGGTATTGGATACCCCCGGATTCAGTAGCCCCACTCTTCCGGTCTATATAAATTTGAACAGGCTTGCCGGTAGAAGTCTTAGTGGGTATAGCAGCGTAACTAGAAACGCTAATCCTAGAAACAGAAATGTCCGTCTGGGTAGTCCCTGACCCAGTCCGTATTACATGCTCAATTAAATCTACAGTATCAACAGGAAGGTCGTAGGTTGCGGTTCCTGAAGTTAATACCTGCGTGCCTGTCTCTACCGTCCAAAGGTTAATACCTCGATTCGCCCACTCCGCAAACAATAGATTAAGCGAACGTCTGGCTGTTTTAAGGTCATACCCAGAACGTAGTTCAGAACCTGCCCGTTCGAATGCTTCTTCTACAATTTCATTAAGGTCTAAATCAAATGTAGCAGTCGAGGAAGTTGTCATATTTCATACCACTATCTATGTTTAGCTCGGGTCTTACCTTTACTCGCAATACCGTCGATAGATTTCTTAGGAGCTTTCTTAGGAGCTTTCTTAGGAGCTTTAACAACACCACCTTTTTTAAGTCCTACCCGCCGGGGCGAAGATATTAAATTGTTACGAACCCTATCGGCTTTAGCCAATAAAGCTTTAGCAGCAGCAATACGTTCAGGAGTAACCTGCATACCGGACATATTTCTGCCGGTAGTATTAGCGTTTCCTTGAGGCTGAGATATTAAATTGTTACGAACCCTATCGGCTTTAGCCAATAAAGCTTTAGCAGCAGCAATACGTTCAGGAGTAACCTGCATACCGGACATATTTCTGCCGGTAGTATTAGCGTTTCCTTGAGGCTGAGATATTAAATTGTTACGAACCCTATCGGCTTTAGCCAATAAAGCTTTAGCAGCAGCACTGGCCGTCGTTCCACTATCAGGGGCAGTAGTTCTACTTCCACTTCCACGACGTTTGGAGCTTCGAGATGTCGTAACAGCCTCATTGGCCTTCGTCTCATTATCAGGGGCAATAGCTCTACTTCCACGACGGCCGGAGCTTCGAAATGTCGTAGCAGCCTTACCGGCCTTCGTCCTACTATTAGAGGCAGCAGGTTTATCTGCAGTAGTACCAGCGCCCGTATCTACTTTCTTCGCATCAGCAGCAGCTTTAGCAGTCTTATCTTTAAACATTGGGCGAATACCCGGTAATAAACCCGGTAAGAAAGCGGGACGGGGTGGAGTATTAGTTGTAGTCTTATCTTCAGCTAATCGTTGTATTCTCTTATTATTTCGCCGCCCCCGATCTTCCACGCTACTTACAAGAGAACTACGCTCTTTAACCTTTGCGCTACCCTTACCAGCATCAGATTTAGCAGCAGCAGCAGCTTTAGTAGGGCGCGTACCAAGTTTCTTCCAAAGACTCATATACGCCGGTAGGCTCAAACCGGTTTTTTTAAGTTGGTCTCCAGTAACATTAGCCATGCTTTTACCGTTGTGCATGATTGTTTTACTAGGCCCTGCGCCAAACTTAGCTTTTTTAGGGGATGGTTTTGCTCTAGCTTCAGTTTTAACTTCAGCTTTAGCTTCAGTTCTACCACCTTTATCTGCTAGAGCCTTAGTAGCCGCATCACCGCGTCGAGTATTAAAACCCCCCCTACGCTCAGCAGCAGCGAGCATTTTTTTTCGCCGCGCTTCCAGCTTGCGTATTTCCGCCGGGCTTCTACCGGCTTCCATAAGGTCATAACCAGCCATATTAATTCTCCCTACGCATGATATGCAGTCATATTGGTGAAGGTTGCAACCGTATATTGCACATAGACGCCATCACTAAACACAACACCTTCATCGGGAACAGTGACATCTCTCGATACAGTAGCCGAAGCGACAGTACCTAGCTTCATCAAAGCTGTGCCCGCTGGAGAAGTATTCGTAAAACTAACCGTCCCTGCTGTTGCAGAGTTAACTGTGAACACCCCTTTAAGGCGAGAACGACCGGCAAAGATGACATTACCAGCAGAAGCATTTACCCCTGCGGAAACATTACCTGCGGGATCACCAACTGCTGAAATACCAGATATCGTTAAGAAATATTTAGCCCCAGTAGCTGTTCCTGCATTTGCGCCTGTAATGGACTCCGTTTGGGAATCACTATTTACATCAGTCCCAGTTACAGTAAACGATATACCAGAATCATCACCAGCAGAAAGAATAGTTACAACTCGCCCCGCGTTAAAAGTACAAGAGCCACCAGAAGCTAGCGCACCACCTATTACAAGTGCTGCGCCATCTCCAACGGCTGCTGCTACTGATATACCATCCGCATCAAGCGCCACTGTGTCAGCAGTAATAAATACTGCTTGTACGTCTGAAAGAGCCATAAACCACTCCTAGCAGTATTTGGTTTTAGTTTTTACCCGCGACATACCGTCAATACCCTTCTTGGCGACATTGGCTTTTCCAGCCATACGGCGTTTCGCACGTTTTTTTGTGACCTTGCCACCTTCGCCATACATATCTATGGACCCACCACCTCGATATGCACGGTCTACGGGTATACCACTAATGCCGGAATAGTTTTGGGCGTCACGCATACCCTGTGCGGTATATGGAAACCGCTTACCGCCTACATTTGGCATAACAACTCCCCTTATGAGTCAGCAAAAGGTGTGGCAATAGTTCCAGAACCAAGCAGCATTCCTTCAACAAAATACTGGGCACTAGCAATTGCCGTTACACGAATATAACTCCCAGCAACTCCGCCTTTGGTGGTGCCGTTTTGCGTAATGACATCATTGGTGGCGGCAGAAACCCACGTCTTGCCTGTAGCGGCTGTGGTAATCCCGGTATACACCATACCAAGAAACTTATCCGTTCCATCGGTCACGATATCCATATCCGTAGCGGCGGTAACCACCACGAAAGTGAAAGTTGCGCCAAGATTGTTGAGTTGGTTGGGATCTGTAGGATCACTAGGGGTAGTAGTGACAATAGAAGGCAGCGTAAATACGCCATCAGCATCGTTAGTTAGCAGTATTTTTCCTGCGTGTGCTGCAACAGTTAACGTAGTATCTGCCGTTAGACTAACAACACTGTTCGAACCAGCACTAATAAAGCCAGCCAGAGATTGAACGGGACCTGAAAAAGTAGTTTTAGCCACTTTTAGTACCTCCTTACCAAAGGTTTTGCCCTAGAGTCTTGGTAAGCGTCTGCTGGGGCAGTCGCTAGGGCTAATTTTCCCAGTTTGAATAAAAAGGGGTACTAAGTACCCCTTCCTACGTTCTTATTAGGAAGTTCCGGGGCTACCGAAGATTCCTAATGCGTCAGACACACCAAACGAATACCGTTCACGAGCTTTATAACGCGCATTCCCAGTATCAAAGTCTCCGTCCATGCTTGTACTCATCGGAGTACGGACAAAATACTTCAGACCATTAGGAATATCGGTAGTTATAAACCAAGCATTAGTATCATTAAGATAATGGTTAACGCTAAACCCACCGGGAACAACGCCCAGTGACCTAACTGCGTTAATGTCATTATCAGCAGTGCCAACACGCCCTTCAGATTTTAACAATCGTTGGGCGATAAACATCAAGTCAGGTGGAATAACAAGTTTCTTCGGTTTACCAGCAACCAAAAGCCCTCGTTCGTCCGTCCAATTAGAAATTTGAATTATCGCAGCTTCAAGCGACGTTTCATTCAAATCCGATGCCGTGGTAGGACGGTTTGAATTAGTTCCACCAGAAACTAATGGGTGTGCGGTACTACACAAAACTACGCCATCCCCGAAGGTATAGTCCGTATCAAAAGCACGATTCAATATATTCGCGCCCTTAACTTGTTTCGTGTAAGCCATCGCACGAGCCAATGCCTTGGTATATCGAGCGGAAAGGGAGTCATAGAGGTTATCCTCCATAGCTTCTTCCGTAATCGAAAAGCCCATAGCAATAGTTTCGTGGTTATATCGAGCCGTGTACGCCTCTTGCGCATTATCATAGGAGATGGCTGATCCCTCGTTTTTCACCGGAGCGGCTGCAAAACCAGAGAGTTTCACCTCTTCTTCAAATGAACGTTCAGAAGTTTCCTGCTCGAAAATTTCTTTGTGTTCCTCACCGTACTGTGTGTACTCAAGCCCAAAAAGAGCATTAAGCCCCGGCAAGAGTTCTTTTAGTAGTTGTGCTCTACTCATAGCCATAGTTAATTACTCCTAGATCCCAACTGGGTTGTAGTAAGAGTGATTGTTAAACTTGACTATTACGTCAGTATACGCATCACCTACTGTAGAGGTTGGACTATCAACAAAATCAACAATCCTAAAGGCAATTCCAGTCGTCACAGCCACTGTTGCGTCTAGAGCTGAAGTTGAATTACCCGTAGTTGTTGAACCTGTGCTGGTTGATTGCACAGCAGCAAGCGGGGCATTAATTCCCAAAGCTGTCTGCGGAACCGCCGCATCTGCTTGCATCATGAATAGTACGTCAGGATCATCGACGACATATCCAACAGCATCAGAAGCTACCGTACCAGTAGGCCAATATTGTTTGAAGGTCATTTGGGAAGTGCTGGGGTCAGTGTAAGAACAGCCTACAAAAACACCAATTGTGCCAGCAGGAAACTGAGAAGCGTTACTACCTACGGTAGTAACAATTTCCAATGTGCCTGCGGCAACGATAGAAACAACACTACCATTGAAAATGTTAGTGCCGTACCCAGATGCGATTTTTATCTGTCTAGTGGATCCCGCATAAGATTGCCCACCGATTAGCCCTATAGGCTTAAGCCCATAAGGAGTAGCTGAAGTAGCCATATTTAATCCTCTTAAACTTACGTTAAATAATTATGCGCTAACCTTTTCCGGGGCCAAAAGTCACTTTAGTTGACTTGTCTTTAAACAATGGCATCCGTGGGTCATTTTCACGCATGTAATTACTATCAACAGATTGCGTAGCTTGGTTTGTTCTATTAGCAACATACGCATCTCTCTGTTGGGCAAGTTCTTCATTTGTTTTGCAAAGAAGAAGTCCACCAACTTCTATAACATCAGAGAATTGACTATTGGAGTCAGCCATTGAAAAAGCTTCCGGATGTTCCGATGCTTTTACAGGCTCCCACCCTTCCCGAAATTTAGCGGATACATTTTTAGGATCTGATTGACCCATTGCAGATGTGCGAATGTATCTATAGGCATAACCAGATTCTTTGTCCACACTCGGTAGCAACTCAGGGGGTGTCCATGTTTTTGGGCTTTCCCTTTTGGCGCGAACCTCTCCCTCTCTGCTTTCGCGAGGAGGGCGTCCTACGGATCTAGTACCATCAACCATTTTGTAGTGCCTCTAATTTCAGTTTTTCAGCGACATAAGCTTCTGGTGTAAGCTGTAGTCTATCTGCAAGCCTCTTTTCTGATGCTGTTATCACTGCTTTCCTTGAACCAGTGGTCCTTTTAACAGGAGAAACTACAGTCGTTTGGGACCTAGCTCGTTTTGGTGAACTTGTTTCTTCCGACGTTTCCCCTGCAAATTCTTCAGGGAATCGTTTTCGCATATTTTTATCTATGCTTTCGTAATACTCATCAGACGCTGGGTCTACACCATTCATAATTAAATCTTCGTGTAGGCCGAACGCAAGACTGGTCATATCACGTTTTTGCCCCCACCAAGGATTGCGTTTTTGCCACGCAACGGCCTTTTCATCCGGTAGGGGTGCTTCCTGTTGAGGAACCTGTTGTGCAGACCAATCACCTTCTACAGTATTATTTATATCATTCCGTGCTGCTTGTAAAGCCTCAGGATTATATTGGGCAACGTAGTTTTCGGCTGATTGGAGTTTCATCTTTGCCGAAACTAACTGTTCCTGCGCATTTGTTACCGCATCTACATCCCCGGCATCGTAGGCTTCTCTAAAATTTCTTTTAGCAACTTCTAGTTCATGACCAGCGGAAGTTTTAGCTGTATCGATCAGCATCCCTTCCCCTTTGCCTAAATCCTGCTTTAAGGCATTGTTTTCATCCATTATTTTCCGGGCAAAGGTAACCGCAGCTTCGCGTTCCCGCTCGGCTGCTTCTTTTGCTCGGCGTTCATCATGCCAAACCTTTTTAAGCTGCTTAGTTTTTTCTGCGGAGTATTCCTCTAGTTCATCATTTTCAAGGGAATCTACGATAGCTTCCGGCATTGGGTCACGTTCCCGGTCTGCCTGAGGTGTATCGTCCTCAACAATAACTTCAAATTCTTCGTTTTCTACAGGAGCTGTTTCAGCTTTTGGGGCATCCCCTACAACGGATTCAGTTAATTCTGTCTCTTCTAATGCTGTTTGTGGCATAGAACTATCCTTTTAATGTTAGACGGTTGTTATCTCTGAATCCCACGAGGATCTTCGACTACTGACCTTACTTGGTCATCGTAAATTATGCGGAAAGCTTTCCCATGAATACTGACCTGAACCCCTGTATGAGCGGCAACCAGAACAAAATCACCCTTCTTGCAATAGGGGCCAGATGGGAATTTATCTAGCTCTTGATAACAATCAGGACCCAAAGCAACAACGAAATAGACTACGCATAGTATTTCCTCATTACGCTTAGTTTCTTCTGATTTTAGTATCCCGTTAGCAAATTGAGCGTCAATATCGGGGACAGCACAAAGGATACTAGCTCCAGTAGGCTCCGGTAATTGTGTCGCTACCTCTTCGCCGCTAATACTAACCAAAGCTTCCGCGCTATCACCCATATTCTTCATCCTCTAAATTTTCTCTAATACTATTAATGTAATTTTTAAGCCCAAGAAGTCCGCTTATAACTCCGCATATGTACTTATATTCAGCATAGTCTTTTACATGGCCCGCACTTAAAGCTGTTAAGAGAGAATCATGTTTGTCGGCTATTTCTTTATCAATTAAATCAAAAACGGTCATTCGCTACCTTCTGTAATATCTGGCTCTTTTTTATTACCCATGGCAGCGGTCTGTATACCCATTTTTGCTCCTTCAATCAACTGTTTGACGTTTAATTCTTCTTCATCCTTATGACTGTCGGCTAGAATTTTAGCGAGTGTCTGTTTTTCTTCCGACTGAATACGCTCTGCATCCAAAGCAAGTTCCATCTCCCTAGCCTTCGTATCGACAGCAAGTTCTGCCTGTTTAAACTGAGCGTCTACTTGGTCTTTCGCGACTTTACGCTGCAAATCTCCTTGTTTGATCTGCATTTCTTGCTGTTGCATCTGAACAACGGGGTCCTGTGCGGCTTCCTGTGCAGCCTCCTGTTGTTTCTGAGCTGTGTTTTCCTGTAGCAGTTTCTCGGATGCTTGAGCCGCAAGGCGCGAAAGTTCTGTCTCCACCTCTTTTGGTAGTGGCTCATCAGGCGGCGGCAGCGGTACGCCCAACTGTTCTTCCAATTTAGCGCGGTATAAAAATGCTACATGTTCTGCAATATGGGCCTGCCCAGCCGCATTCACTCCCTGCGCGTTAGGGTTATTTTGCATAATTTCTAGTATGTACGGGTCTTGCGCTGCATTTAGATGAACTTGGATGTGTGCTTCATGGTCTTGGTGTATAAAGGCTTTAACTGGTTTACCAGTCATAATCCCCATGTTCTCAGAGACCGGATCCATAGGTTTGGCGTCTTCTTCAGTCGGGATAAGTTTCTCGACATTTTCTATCCCTATCGTGTCTAGCATCTGTTTGTGTAGTTGTGGCAAGTCGTATAACTGAGGAGCCGATTGAGCTAGCTGAAGTACAGTTTGGTACTGGACAACTTTCTGGGCCATCGTTGAAGAATTTGGGTTAGCAACCGGAATCACTTCAACCATGTCATAGTCCGACTGTTTAACAGAAGGTCGGCCTTGTAGGGGTTCGTAAGAGTATTCGGCTGGTGTGTCGTCTCTAATAATATGAGCAAGAATTTTAAACTCTTGTTTCATCGCTGCATAAACACGCGACTGCACCGACGACATCACCTTCAATGTGCGCTCAAGAATAGCCAACGTCGTACCTACTGGGGATTGCGACGACATATCACTAATCTTAAGATCCGCAATCGACGCGAACCGTCTACCGTCTTCAACAATGCTTTGCATCAATTGAAACAGAACCTGACTTGGTTCTTTGTAGGGCAGCGGCATAATATTTTCTCTAAGCGCACCGCTAGCAATATCAACATCACGAAACTCGGCAGGAGATATTGGTGTGTCGTCACCTTTAACGCGCATCCCCTTAGTCTTAAATCCGCCGGGAAGATTACTTAGTGTTCCAGCATCAACAAGCTGACGTATCAATGAAGTTCCTGACTTAGCAAACGAGCCGAGAAGATGCACTAAACCAAACGCATAGAACCCAAAGCCGGGTATGTACGGGTAATGCACAAAATGCTGCCGCTTCATTTTCTTGGGGTCGTCTTCTAGCCAATTGCGACGAATTGCTAAAATTGTCTCATTCGTTTTATCAAGCGTAACGATATACGGCAGCGCAATTCCTGTAAGTTCACCATCCTCATCCTCGTCTTCGTATCCCTCTAAATCTAGGTCAACGTGGAATTCTAAAATGATGTACCGGTCATCAGCGGCAGGGTTAAGACCCATATTTTCCGCAATCTTTTTCTCTATCTCATCTGCATACGCAGCACCTTCGGGAGAGCCTAGTTCAACATCTCTATAGAACCCGACCGCCTGTAATTTTTGAACTTCGTTCTCTGTTTTGCGCATGACGTGCGCGACACGTTCTGCAGAATCCAAACTGCTTGCGCCATAAGGCACAACAATATCTTCAGCGGGTACATAGATAGAGGCAGGGCGACAACTTGTTGGGTCGTAGTAAACTTTTTTAAACGCATTGCCTGAAAGACCTAAGCCCCACAACATACGTTCGTGCTCGCCACGATACTCCGGCATCTTATCCATCAACCAATAATTCATATCAGCAGCAACATTAGTAGCTGCACGTTGGTTTTCTGGTGTTTCTTTACCGATGATTTTTGTTTTAACAGGGCCGCTGGAAGGCAACGTTTCCATTACCGTTTCAGACTGAAATTTTACAAGTGCCTCCGCTAGCAAAGGATGGTAAACCCCACACGCACCAGACCACGGTTCAGTACGGGTCTCCAGTTTTAATCCTAGTAACTCTAAGCCATCAGCATAGGTCTGAAGCCAGTCCTTTCTAGAACTTAAATCGGTTTCAAAATCTTTCAGTAGTTCAGACGCAACTGCATCTAAAACATCAGGATCTTCGTCCGCTATTTCATCAGCAAGGTTTTTATAAAAATCGTCTTCCGCCTCGTCCGTAGGAGTTATGATCGCTAAAGACGCTAGCTGGACTCCTCCCTCGGGGGAAACATCGAACTCTAAGACCGTACCCATGTCTTCCGGATCTTCCTGAAACTCAGAAATGGGACGCCCATCAGGCAGAACTACTTCTAGTTCAGGTGCAGTTGGATCTACAGCCATAACTGTTACCTCTAGTAATACGCTGTTTTATTGGCATGTAACTTATACTGCCAAAGTTCCTTGGCGGTATACTCGTCCTCAGGCTCATCCATCGTTGTCTGGATATAACCACCTTTACGAAATCGTAGAAGTGCCATGGATGTAGAGTCAACGTAGTCATCATGTTCGCCCGATGGGAAACTCGCGATTTCTTCTATCACTTCCTCGGCCCATCGCGTAGGCGGATACCATACCCTTCCCGATGCAAAAATGTCAGATACTGCGTTTAGTCGTGTGATTTTGTCATTGCCCCTCGTCGGGGTAAATTCCTGTACGGGGATGCCCATCGAACGCAACTCATATATGAGCGGTGCACCACTCGCTTTCTTCTCGATGATGATGCTATCCGGCTCCCACGTTTTGTACTCTTCCAGAACGAGCCGTTTTAACTCTGGAAACTCCAACCGGTCTCGGTAAGCATTCAACAGAATAATGTTTGCTTGTGGTACACCTCTTAACCGGTCGTTTCTTTCGTTTTCTGCGTCATTATCGAAATCAGAGGGGGTGTCGTTAGTCTGATAGAAAATACCCCATACCGTACAGGCACTGTAATCCGCCCTAGTATTCCGCTCGAACGCTGTATCCCACGACATTAGTATAAATTCGCACGGGGGAGGGTCTTCGTCCTCCCAAACCTGCCACCATTCACGTTTAACAATGGCGCTTACTTCAGAAGTGGGGTCTTGCTGGTACTGCGCGGACCATTTCGAGTGCGGAAGCTCGTTTCTTAGCGTACTCAGCTCTTCAAGTGACCAAAATTCAGGCCAAAGGGCCTTTCCTGACGGCATAATCGCGGGAAACTCGATGACTTCCCACTCCTCGCCCTCTCTTTGTACGCTGGATTTAATAACTTTGCCCGTCAGGTCCCGTTTACTCCACCGGGTCATGACGATCACAATAGCGCCACCGGGCTGAAGCCTCTGACGGGGACCAGACGTGTACCACTCGTACGTCTTGTCATAAATCTCAGGGCTGGATTCTGCTAAAGTCGCTTCCTGCTCACTATGTGGGTCATCAATAATAAGTAAATCAGCACCCTTACCGGTAACTGCACCACCTACACCAATAGCAAAGTAATCACCGCCAAGGCTGGTATTCCATCTGCCTGCCGCTTTTGAGTCAGCTTGAAGGGCCGTGTCAGGGAAAATATCCCTGTATTCGTCCTTATTGACCAGATTACGTACTTTCCGACCAAACCCCACGGACAGTTCGGCTGTATGCGAGGCCTGAATGACCTTTTTGCCCGGAAACCTACCCAAAAACCACGCTGGAAGTAGATAAGACGCAAACTCCGACTTGGTATGGCGCGGCGGCATATTAACAATAAGGCGTTTGCACTCCCCATTTAGTACGCGCTCGAACGCATCGGCCATGATCTTATGATGCCGCCCCAATATAAACTCGGGCCACATCAATTTCGCAAATTTTATAAACTTTACCTGCGCTTCTTCCTTAGCTAACAACGTTTCGTACGCCGCTAAATCGTTGAAGATGTCCTGCTGCTCTTTCTCACTCAAATGCGGCAACAGTTTTAACAGGTTATCCAGCTCCACAGCGGTTAACTGCGGGAGCAACGCCTCGGTCTTATTGTACGGTCGCGTGTCTTTGGCAACAGCACTCATTCAGACTCTTCCTCCTTTACATCCCCCTCCTCAAACTCCCCCTCCTCAAACTCCTCCTCAACTTCTTCAAACTCTACGTCCTGTATGTCGTCCCCGACCATACCCATCAGGCGACCAATCTTATCCTTTATGGCATGTTGCAGAGAGTCCGTAGTATGTGTGACGGTAATCTCGGTCTTATCGGAGAACAAACCAACGTCGGAAATCTTACCCAGCAACTCCAAAGCCCGTATCTCATGCTTGGTATCCCCACACTTGGACTCCTCAAGCAGTCGATTCGTAATATAGGTACGCAGTTGTGCCGTATCCGCAATAATACGTTTGTCATACTCGCTTAATATCGTAGCGAGTTTTACTGCCGTGTAAGTATCAAACAATTCGGCAGGGGCCACGCTGGTAGTGCCATCCAGTTTTTTGGACTTCTTGGAGCCACGCTTACCAGCACCCGTTAATGCTTTGGCCTTTTGTATATCTGGGGACTCTGCCCCGAAGGCTTGTTGAAATAGCCCAGTAGGGTCAAGTAACCCAGTGGGAACATCGGGTCCTTCTTCCTCCTCCGCAGTATTAATACCTTCGGACATCCCTAGTTTATTTAGTAACGTCGCGGTACTTGCAGCTACCCTTACTCCTTCTTTCAAATCAGTAATGGCTTCTTCTTTACGCGGATACGAGGGAGGTAACGGGGTATCGAACGTGGGGGTTACCAATACTGGCCTCTTACTAGGGGCTTCGGGCGCGGGTTCCTGTGTCCATTCGCCTAACACTTTTCCCAAGTCTAGTTTGGATTTCATATTTTTTTGGTAGGAATTTTTTTACATATGCGTTTTATACGAAAAGGGGGGTGTTTTCAAG
>TARA_R110000796_G_scaffold46462_6_pt1 | contig 11912 bp, 13 predicted proteins | sample TARA_R110000796 | Tara Oceans TARA_R110000796 (sample SAMEA4397815) | marine metagenome | biome: Polar Biome; feature: [SRF] surface water layer (ENVO:00010504); material: water (ENVO:00002006), including particulate matter (ENVO:01000060) such as... | depth 5 m | reverse complement strand
CCACATTAAAGAAGTAGAAAATACAACTGCTGATGGCGAGCATGCGGAATTTAAACTTCGTTACTGGGATGTACGGTTTAGTAACTTGTGTAACATGAGTTGCCGCAGTTGCGGTCCTATCTTTAGCAGCAACTGGTACAAGGATCACGTTAAACTATATAATAAAAAACCCGACGTTTTGGGCAGAGAGATGCTGAGAATCGAACATACCACTGGTGATGAAGATGACATGATTAATCAGATGTTACCGCATCTACCACATCTAGAACAGGTGTATTTTGCAGGCGGCGAACCACTGATTATGAAGGAGCATTACTTCATGTTGGAGAAGTTGATTGAACTAGACAAAACGGATGTGCGTGTACAGTACAATACAAACTTCAGTGAGATGCGGTACAAAGATAAGCACGTATTTGACTACTGGAAAAACTTTAAGAACGTCAGCGTTGGTGCAAGTTTAGACGCAAGTGGTGCTAGAGCAGAACTAATGCGCAAAGGAACAAAGTGGGAGCAGACAGTCGAAAATCGCCGACGCATGATGGCGGAAGTACCACATGTTGACTTCTATGTAAGCGCGACTGTAAGCGCAATGAACATCCTGCACGTCACCGACTTTCACCGAGAGTGGGTAGAGTTAGGTTTAATTAAACCACAGGACTTTAACATAAACATATGCCAGAGTCCCGAATGGTATCGAATCGATATATTTACTGACGAGTTTAAACGTGATGTAATTGAGCCAAAGATTCGTGCACACATTGAGTGGTTAGAGCCGCAGGATAAACTGCAACGTGCTACTAATGGATTTAAGAGCTTGTTAAACATCATGAACAGTCAGAGCAACACACAGCACTGGGCACGATTTGTAGAAGAGACTGCCAAATTGGATGGTATCAGAGACGAAAACTTCTGGGAAGTGTTCCCTGAATTTCAGGAGTTAAAAAATGTCACTTCCTAAAACAATCTGCATGCTACCTTGGATTAGTTTAGAAACTAGTCCTACTGGCACAGCTCGGCCTTGCTGTATGGCACATGAAGAAATAACTGATAACACTGGTGTTAAGTATGACCTAAAAACGTCCGATTTATCCACGATCTACAAAAGTACTTATATGCAAGACCTGCGTAAGCAGTTTCGCGCTGGCGAAAAACCTGCTACGTGTAATCGTTGCTGGGAAGAAGAAGCAGCTGGTAGAACAAGCAAACGCATGCACAGTCAGACGCGATTGAAAGAACTATATCGGGAAGTGGACTGGGAAAATAATACACCGGATCAACTTTGGTTTATTGACTTAAAGTTAGGCAACATCTGTAACCTCAAGTGTCGTATATGCGGCAGCTGGAGTAGTAGCAAGTGGGCAGAAGAAGAACTCAACTACATGCAGGACAAGAGTCGCAAAAAAGAACACATTGCATATCAATGGTTAAAGCAAGGCGCATGGCCTAGGCAAGCAGACGGATTCTGGGAAAATCTGCGTAGCCTATTGCCCAACATCAAGTACTTTGAATTTACTGGTGGCGAACCCTGGATGATTCAAGAGCATTGGGACTTGTTAGAGTACGCAGTTGAAACTGGTGATAGCAAGCATATCGATATACACTACAACACCAATGCTACGCAAGAACTAGGGGAGCACCCTGCACTTTGGAGCAACTTTGGGCGAGTGGATATTGCGTTTAGTGTTGACAATGTTGGTGATCGCTTTGAATACGAACGCTATGGTGCAAAGTGGTTACTAGCAAATGAAATTATTGATGCTACGCATGTTGCTAGAAAAACAAATGCTCCTAACATTACTACACAGTTATGTTTTACAATTAACATTCAGAATGTCTATTACCTTGATGAACTACTAAATTGGGCAGATACCAAAGGTTTTGGTAGTATTTACTTTAACATGATGCATAGTCCTGACCATATGAGTATTCAGCACATGACTCCAGCTGCCCAACAGTTGGTGCTGGGTAAACTGAGACTCACAACATGGCGTACCAAGGCATACCAACAAGAAATAGAAAACGTTATCAAGTTTATTGAAAACGGCGTCGGAAGTGATGGCACGGAGTTTGTTCGCAAAATGACGCAGACTGATGAGTACCGCAAAGAAGACTTCAGGGTTTTATACCCAGAAATGTCAAAGGCAATGGGGTATGAGTAAAATATGTTTGGTGTTGCAACCCAACGAGTTTGTTAGCGCAGTAACTCCACAACTGGAACATATCTTTGCGGGTTTTAATGTTATTTTTTACGACCCAAGTACGACATACGATAAACGCGATGTCTTTCTGTTCAAAGCGAATCTGGAGTATGAAACTAATTATCAGTTATCCCAACAGTTGATACATGAAGGTTTTAAAGTTGTTTACGAACAATTGCATGATTCTAATAAAAAAATGGACTATCCAGTCGGATCTGTTATGTTAAGGCATGTTGATTGGTTTTGGGCAAATGAATACTATATAAATTTGATGTTAGGATACACGGAGTACGTCCCGAATCGAACTTATAAGTATAAATCATTGATGGCAGCCTTTAATAAAAGACCGGTACGTGATAAAATATTTGAATTATTTTCCGACGAATTACCAAACATGATTTATGGATATAACAAAAATCCATCACTGCCTTTCGACAACGAAAATTTCAACATGTGGGATCGATATTTGAACCCATACTGGTACGATAATACTTGTTTTACAACAGTAATAGAAACTCGTCTAAATGACATTTGCACAGATGAGTTTCTGTTCATAACCGAAAAGTCATACAAACCATTTGCGTTTAGACATCCTTTTATTTCTATATCACAGCCTGGCACAATATCACATCTCAAGGATAATGGATTTGTTACATACGACAATCTATTTGATGAGACCTACCTTAATTTTGTTAATTTAAGGGAAAGAATTGACAGCGTCTACACACAAGTAAAGCAATTTGTCATAACCCCGTATGATAATCTGACTCTTGAAAAGATTGACTATAACTATAATTTATTTTATAATAAACAACGAGTTGACAAAATAGTCAACGAAGCAATAATAAATCCCATAATGGAATATGCAGAAACCTGATATTATGCCAACACTACCAGAAAAGCCCGAAACATTATGTATGGCACCCTGGACTCACACTTATTTGAGTCCGCAAACAGAACGCAGATTGTGTTGTGCCAGTCGTGAGCCGAGTCAAAACTTTGAGCAGTACATTGACACAGCAGCAGGCACTGGTAAGTATATACCTATCACACTAGATGAACACTGGAACAGTGAGCACATGAAGTCAGTACGCCGGCGTATGCTGGCTGGCGAAACTCTGCCTGAGTGCGAGGTATGTAATGACAAGCTATTGAACACATCAGTTTACAGGGACTATTTTTGGCACTTGTTCAAACATAAGTATGATTATATACAAGAGACAACAGACTCTGACGGTAGTACTACAATGCAGCCGGTGAGCTGGGATTACCGATTCAGTAATCTCTGTAACTTCAAATGCCGTATGTGCGGCGACATGTTATCCAGTGCGTGGGAATCAGAACAGCGCCAGCATAACATGATCAATTGGTCGAATCCCAAGAACAATTGGATGATCCCTGAAGTCAAAAAACAAATTGAACAGTTTCAAGAAAATCAAATAGAAGCCGAATTTTCCAAGGCCGTTGAAGAACATCGTGTAGAGGAGGTTTACTGGGTAGGCGGTGAACCACTAATGTATGAACAACATTGGCGCTACATGCAACGCATCATTAACTTAGGAGATGGCCGCAATGTATACGCTCGTTACAACACAAATTTGTCTCGGATTAATTATAAAGGTATTAATCTTTACAGGGATATTCTTAACAACTTACGGGATTGGCAAGTATGTGCTAGTCTTGATGGCACAGGCCCGATTGGTGAGTATATTCGAACAGGACTTAACTACACTGCGTGGAGAGATAACTTTAGTCAGGGAGTTGCAATCCAAACTAACAGACGTCAAATGCGAATCGACTTCACTCTCACACTCCCTGGAATGTTTGAAGTCGGAAACATCCGAGACCTCGCAAGAGAATTCGGAGTCGAAGTCCTGGCCAAAGTAATTTTTAGTTTTACACCTGACATAGTTATGTCACCTTTGGCACTACCCAGACATCTACTTGACGCCTGGGTAGACGAAATCATAGTCGATGTAGACGGTGCACTGAAGGATATCTTGGTTCAGTTAAAAACTAGACCCACGTTTGCTGAACAGTGGCCTAATGAATATCAGGCGGCGATTGTAAAAGGCAAACGGCGCATTTTAGAACTAGAACATATACGTAAAGATACATACACTATGGCGGATATTTTAGCGATCCGCCCTGCAGTATTAGAATGGTGGAACTCAATTGACAGTTAAAGTTATATTACGCAATCCTATTAGGAAATCCGATACTATTGATTATACAATAGAAACACTGGATAACGAACTATCCAAAGATTGGATAATTGCACTTAAAGGCCTGCTACAAAATAATCGTATGCTGGAAAAGAATTTCTGTTTTATGGGATTCCCCAAAACAGCAAGAACTGTGGACTATCTGTGTGCAGAACTAATGAGTTATGTTAATACCATCAATAAGTTCTTTAGTGATTATAAAATAGAAGAAACTTTTACTCCGGATACAGTTTCTTATCATGCACCATCGACGAATAACCCAGATGTGGTTACCCTGCATGTGAATCACGATACAATGAACGTACTGCATAATCATTTTGAAAGATTGCAAGGCACTGTCTGGCAACTAAGTGACTATTATAAACGTGCAGATTACGACACAAAGTATGCTATTAGACAACTCAACAATATCTGTCACGAATTAGAAAGTCTAATACTGAGTATACACAAAGCAGATACTGTTCCCTACTGGACGAGACCCAGCCAAATAACAACGTTTTTGCAAGCAGAACGTTATGACTTAACAGACAGCCATAGAAAATTATTCACAACCAATGGATTTGATCGTGTTCTGGGCGGAGTTTATATGCACTGGACTCAGATAGGCAAAACATTATTCGAGGTATTCAAAGACGAAAGTGCGCCAGTGCTAACCGACACAGTATGCGAATCTATTACTGAACTAAAATTTTACAGTGGCGAGTTTGACATTGAATGGGGTAATGATGTTACCTATGGCGGCAAGCGCGATTGGCACAATAAAGAACAGGACTTGTTCAAACAATGGCTGCTCAGCAACAACAGAGATCCCGGTGATCCTTCGCTGAGTTTAGGTTATCTTCCGTTAGCACAAGTACAATTGCAAGAGAGTTTTGGTACCACGGATGGTGAACAAATTTGGGATATAATGTCTAATTACCTGGACATTTATCGAATTGAAGTAGACGGTGTAAGCAATACTTACGAATATTGTTGGAGTGATGAACTTTATCGCCAGCAGCAAATTAACATGATGAAACCTGGATATGATTTTAGTAGCAGGCGGTGATAGTTTTATCTTTGGTACGGAATTGACGGACCAAACAAGAGGGATACACAGTAAACAAACGTACCCTGCAATACTGGCAAGCGCTGCCGGAATGCATTATGAATGTGTGGCAAGACCGGGTGCATCTAATTCCGAGATAGCAAGGCATGTTATCAACTATTGCGAAACACATAAAGATATTGACAAAGTTGTTTTAGTGCAATGGACATTCGCCAATAGGTATGAATTTAATTTTGTTAATTCAGGCTGGCAAAGTATTAATGTTTGGAATTTACAAGATAGCGATGAGATTACAGCTCAGTTGCGGACATTCTCACAAAAAACTATTGATGACCAAATTAAAACCAATAAGCATTTAAAGTTCAGCGGTAACTATAAATTTTTAGACGAGTTTTATAAACGAGTTGCTGTTACCGAGTTTTGGGAAATATACACCAGTCTTAAAGAGGTTGTATATTTGCAGAATTACTTAAAAATAAACAATGTACCATACATGTTTACGTTTGCTGATAACTCATTAATGTTCAACTCTACAGTAGACAATAAAATAGTTGATGTTGAATGTCTGTACAATCAGATTGAGTTAGAGAAGTTTTTTATGTTTCAAGGTGACAGTACGGTAGACGGCAAATCACATAAAGGTTTTTATCAGTGGGCAATGGAAAATAAATACCCAGTGGGCGCAACGCATCCGTTGGAGGAAGCGCATAAAGCAGCAGCACTATTAATTAAGGATAAATTTAATGAACTGGTTAAAGAACATATATAATCGTATTCGCTTGGAAATACGATACCGTAAAAAACTAAAAGAACTTAAAAAACGAGACCCTTTTATTTATAAATGAAAAAGCTAGTTACTTTTGGTGACAGTTTTACCTATGGTGAAGAACTGACTGAACGTTCTGACGCCTGGCCACAGCGATTGGCCAACAAGTTAGGTTATCAAACTTTGAATTTCGGTGAGCCTGGTACTTGTAATGACAGTATGGTTCGAAAACTCCTGGAGTTTTTAGCAGACCCTGTGGAAAATGTTGATGTTGGATTAGTCGTAATTGCCTGGAGTAACCCTGGACGCAGAGAGTATGCTGACGAAGCTGGAGTATATACTATATGGCCTGGCGCAAATGCAATTAAGTTTAAGAAAGACATGCCCTGGCGTGAAGATCTGGTGGACTATTTTAACGAATATCACAATACCAAATGGTTTTGCCAAAACTACGTTAACAATGTCATACTAGCACAGAGTGTACTCAGAGACCGAGGCATTCCTTACCTTATGCTGGACATTATGCACAACGAGTATTACAAAAAACTACATCTAACCTCGCTAACTCCGCTATGTAAACTAGTTGACACTAGCACTTATATTGGCTGGGGTAACAGTGGTATGGCAGAATGGGTAGGTAAAGTTGAACGTGGCACAGGCGGGCACTTCTTAGAAGATGGCCACCGGGTAGTTGCGGATAGAATCTATGAATATTATAAAATTAACGGATAATTTTTATCATTTGGTGGATGTATTTGACGACACACTGTTACAAAAAATACATACTTGTTTTCAAGACAAAACACGATTTTCAAAATTATTTCAAGGTGATTATTATAGACTGGAATCTGGTGATTTTGATCAAGCTGTCCGCACCGCAATATTAGAACATTTACAGCCAGCACAACAATTTGCAGAAAGTATTCTTGGAAAGTTGTATACTAATAACACCCAGCTCTGGGAAGACTTTGACGGATACGTCAACGCAATGCACAAGGATGCTAGTGTTAATCTAACCGCCAATATACAAGTTTATGTTTTGCCAGGAGACGAGTCGATGGGTACCTCTATAATAGAAAATGAGATCGTTACGTCAGTGCCATATAAGTACAATTGCGGCTATCTACTGCTTCAGCCCACAAAAATAGAACATGGTATGACATCAGCTGTGGTTGACAGAAGAATGAGTGTCTACCAAAGTTATAGAAGTACTCTTGATGTAATAAATGAATGGTAAGAAAATGATTAAAAAGATTTTAATATGCGGATTGCCGGGCAGCGGCAAAAGTACATTGGCAGAACCCTTTGCTGATTTAATTGATGGGGTATGGCTCAACGCAGATGCAGTGCGTAAAGAATATGACGACTGGGACTTTTCACCAGAAGGACGCATGCGGCAAGCACAGCGCATGAAGTTTTTATCTGACGGTGTTGCCAAAGCAGGTAAGATTGCCGTTGCAGACTTTGTGTGTCCTACTGAAGCAGCTCGTGCAGAGTTTAAACCAGACTTTACGGTTTGGATGGATACTATCAAAGAGGGTAGATTTGAAGATACAAATAAAATTTTTGAAATACCCAGACAGTGTGATTATCATGTGTACAAGTGGTTCGATAACACACATGAACAACTGGCGGAAATTGTGCTAACTTATATGAAAGCAAAAAATGGAAAATGAAAAAGTATCAGCAAAACGACATTTGGCCAAGGCAATTACCTGGAGAATTGTCGCTAGTACCATAACAGCATTGATTGCTTTCGGTTTCGGTTTGCCGGCAAAAGCAATAGGCGGCGTGTTTTTAGTTGACTTGGTGCTTAAATTTGTGCTATACTACTATCATGAAAGACTATGGTATAAGCATATAACCTACGGAGTTAAAACAGATGTTTGATAATCAAAAACCCACAACACAGATGCTGGGAAGGTGGCAACCTTGGCATCCTGGACATACTGCATTGTTTAAAAAAGCATTGCTAGAAACAGGACAAGTTTGTATACAGATTCGCGATGTTGGCGGCATTGTTGGCGCTGATGCTGGCGCTGGCAGAACTGCTGGTCAGACTGATAACCCATTCGACTTCACCGCAGTCAAGAACAATATCATACAGGCACTGTTTGAAGAAGGCTTCACCTACGATGTGGAATACATTGTCATGCAAGTGCCTAATATTGTAGACATCAGTTATGGACGCGGTGTGGGCTACACGTTCACACAGCACGACCTAGGCGAAGAAATACATGCTATCAGTGCAACTGAAATCAGAGCTAAGTTGCGAGCAGCCGGCAAATTATAATGAAACAGAAATTCCTGTCAGCATTCATGGATGTTGCTGAACGCTTTGCGCAATTAAGTTCAGCAGTGCGCCTAAAGGTTGGTGCAATTGTTGTCAAAGACGATCGCATCATCAGCATTGGCTACAACGGTATGCCTGCTGGCTGGGATAATGTGTGTGAGAACATCATTGGATATACCAAGGATGGGCCCGTACTGAAAACTAAACCAGAAGTTCTGCATGCTGAAACAAATGCAGTCAGCAAGTTGGCCAGAAGCAACGAATCTGGTATGGATGCTTCTATGTTTATTACTCACGCTCCATGTCTGGACTGCGCCAAATTAATATACCAGTCTGGTATATCTAGTGTATACTATCGTAATAGTTATAGGGACGTGACGGGGGTAGAGTTCCTTAAGGCTTCTGGGGTAGCAGTGGAACACCTGCTTGTTGAAGAGACGACTTGATGTTGTCAGTCATTTCAGTCCATACTCCATTAGAAAATTCTTTACTATAGAATAAATTATAGTTGTGCTCTAATATCGATTCCATTTCGACTAGCATTTTCTCTAGATCTTGAGTTTGCAAATTGAACAATACCTGCACTACTGCATCTATTCTTTCCATGTTGTCTTCTATGTCATCATAACTCTCGTCAATCCAGGCTCCGAATGTTTTAAATCCATAACTGCGCAAGTACTGTAAGTTGTGAGCAGGTCCCAGTAATATGAATGGCATCTTCATCACAATGGGTTTAAATATTTTCTCAGTGAGGTGTGTCTTCCTGTCCCAAAAACAAGTTTCGGTAACTACAAAGAAAGCACACTCCATGAATTTGTCTATTGGTCCCAGTACATGACTGCCGTTAGGTATAACCTTGTCGTCCGGAGTATCAAAACGCATGGGCAATTCTGCAGAAGCAAGTGCCGCCACCAATGGTGAAGTGTTTATGTTATGTTCCAATCCGTATAGATGTAATTCAGCCAGCGCATGCTTGCCTGAATCAACGCACACATCACTAAAACTTATCATACCAGATTTGTCTAATCCTTTTTCAATCAGTTTAGCAACAAATATAATTCTGTATACACGCTCACCACTTGTGATCCTATTAAGTGTTACGTAAGACTTTTTTATCGTTCTTTTACTGGGATCAGTTATTCTTTTGTCATAAAAGTAACCCCTATACCAATCAGATGCACACAACCCGTGAAAAAAATAATTAACATCCAGCATGCTGTGTTCTCTGAGTATATATTTTTTTGACTCACTGTCTCGTTCTGTGTTAAGTAATATGTAAGGAGCATCCCAGCGTTCTTTGATACTTTCAAAAAGTTCCCTATTATAGTCTGGTAATAAAGGTTCTTGATCGTAACACAAAAAGATAGGACCTCTATCCTCTCTACTTAAATCTGGACGGTCCGCCATAATTACTTCTATATTTTCTGGCTGAGTGGCGCCAAATGGATGTAGATAAAGTAGTATAGGATCTGCTATAATACTGTTTAAGTAATGAAAGATGTTTTCGTAATGACTATGGATATTGTACATGTTTGATATTTTTTACTCTGGTGCCAAGCCCAACGTAGCCCCATTTGAATCTGCTGCCACGTCATTGGCGGATGCAGCAAGTAAGAGTAAAACAGAGTTCTTCTGGTATATTTATGGTGCAAATGACTACACCGGCTTTAATTTCCACGTTACTCCTGTCCCTTGGGAATCAACACATGTCTACGTATACGGAAGTCAGTGGCAACCTGATGCCGGTGTCTATCTAGCACACAAAGAACACGCACACAACAAGGTGTGGAACTTCCGCCAGGAACAACAGGTTAAACGTTTACCCGATGAGACAAACTGGACTGTGCCGGAAGATATTGATGCCGCGTCAGTTGATTTTACCTGGCATCCCAGCCCACATGATCCTGCATATGTTTATCACTTTAGTGATGACTACCAAGAGTTCAGTGGTGTAATATATACAGTGCCAGGCGCAACAGAGACAAAACTGTCAGAAGGCTTCGGTACCAAAACAAAAGTACCAGACATATTCTTTATTGACAAAAACAACCAACAGTCAGCACAACGATTTGCTGCGCTAAAAGAACAACACCCAACTGCACAAAAAATCAGGTATGCTAACAGCATGTTGGCAACAGTCCAACGTTGTATTGCTAGAACCAGCACCAATAAGTTCTGGGTAGTTAGTAGTGAAAACATATATGATGATTTTGACTTTGCCTGGCATGCAAGCAGCTGGCAAGGATTTATGACGCACGTATTTGGCAGCAAGTGGCAAAAGTGGAGTGACACTTACCTGGTGGACAAATGGGTATTTGAACGAAATGCACGCTGGGCAAAAAGTATTGCAGAGTTTCCTGATTTAAACTTTGTCACTAACCAGTATGTGGTTATTCCGGAAGACTTATACGATGTCTACTACATAGATCACAACAACGTGTCAGTGGGAATCAAACACAAGTTCCCCAACGCAAAGACCACACGCTTCGTGGACAACTACCTGGATACACTAAAGCGAGTAATCACCACCGCCACCACAGAATACATCTGGGTCACAAGCAGTCTGTGCGATTACGCCAAGTTTGACTTCAGCTGGCAACCAGAACCATGGCAAGCCGAGATGTTACATGTGTTCCCAAGCAACCAGCAGAAGTTCGGTGACACATTCTACATACACGTTGAATCATTCAAACAACAAATGCATAGTCTGGAGTTATTGGAATGGTATGATACTGTGAACTTCTGTAGTGAACAAACTGTGCCCAGGGTTGCGTTTGATCAGGTGGTGTTTACATCAGACAGTGTGGTAGATGCTATCAAACAACACCAGTTTACTACTCCATATGCTACGTTTACTACTGATGGCAGTTCGATTGACTATACTCCCAGCTTGTGGCGGAAACAGGACCGTGCAGTGCATAGTTTTACACAGGGCGGCAGTATCAGTATAGTACCGCGAGATATTCAAGCAATCTTGAGCTCGCAAGTGTACGATTATCCCTATATTGTTAAGCATAAGGAGCATTATCGTGCTGAAAAGGCTCTGGATATTGTGTATATCAGCAACGGAGAACCCGACGCAGAGCGTTGGTACGAACACACCTGTAGAGTTGCAGGCAGAACAGTTAAACGTGTACAGAATGTAAATGGTAGAAGTCAGGCATATAAGGCTGCTGCCAATGCCAGTGACACCCCTTGGTTCTTTACTGTGTTTGCTAAATTGCAAATGGTTGATGACTTTAACTGGGCATGGCAACCGGATCGATTACAAGAAGCCAAACACTATATCTTTAATGCCCGCAACCCAGTAAATGGTTTGGAGTACGGGCATCAAGGTATGATTGTTTATAATAAACGTCTTGTTTTAGAAACAGAACAAAGT
>TARA_R110000796_G_scaffold74608_1_pt1 | contig 11924 bp, 11 predicted proteins | sample TARA_R110000796 | Tara Oceans TARA_R110000796 (sample SAMEA4397815) | marine metagenome | biome: Polar Biome; feature: [SRF] surface water layer (ENVO:00010504); material: water (ENVO:00002006), including particulate matter (ENVO:01000060) such as... | depth 5 m | reverse complement strand
GCATTATTCAAGGCGAAGTGAAATAGCTCCAAACGCTGCCTCCTGATTATTAATAGTTATATAAGAGCCGTTATAAAAATGCTCATGTACGCTAATGGTGGCTAGAGCGCAGTCCGTCAGGGCACATATCTCTTGATGTGTTTAGAAGAAAAGTAGTTTAACAAAAGGGACGCGTGATTATTGAGTATTAGTATGATGATGGGTAATAGGCACAATCAGGGAGCGTAATAGTTAATTTTTATGAATCAGTGCACTTTACTTACGCTTCGGCTGTTCTAGTGGCTAAGCCCTTCAGTTTGATTGGGTGGCTAGGCTAAATTATTTAGTAGTGTTTTTTTTATTAATGGAAGCTGATCAACGGAATCTCTTTTTTGCTCCGATAGGGGCCGCATTCTTGGAAGTATAATCTTCACGCAAATATTCGCAGCGAACAGATTGAAGCGCAACAGCGAAAGGTGACTGGCCTTGGAGAGTAGGCATGTAGCACAGGCGGTTAGCCAATGAACAAGAACAGAGTAAGAGGCTCTGCTGAGCAGGGCGAAAGATTTTCCCCGCAAATTATTATCATGACTTATTGGTATGGCCTCTTTCGTTTGAAAACCATGCCGCTATATACCTAGTGCGTTTACGTCGCTACCAGAAAAATCCCAGCCAGCGCCCCGATCAAGCGTTGGCCGAAACCTTTATTGTAGACAGCAGGGTGGCGATGCATGTCAAAGCGGCTGAAGAGCGCTCTCCTTTGCGGTGAGCTGAGCCACTGCCTTGGGTAGCTCGCTGGCGTGATGGATGACGATGGCACCTTTCGGCGTCTCCTCCTCTTCGGGAAAGCGATTGAGGTGAATTACCTGCATGCCAGCGGCCAATCCAGCGACAACGCCGACGGTGGCATCGTCGATCACTATGCAGCGCTCGGGTGCTTGGCCCATGGCCTCGGCCGCCTGTAGGTAGAGTCTCGGATCGGGCTTCCACACACCCAAGGTATAGGCGCTGAAGAGGTTGTTGCCGAAGTGCCGTGCCAGGCCAGCACTTTCCATGGCGCAGCGAATCTTTCGATCCGGGCCGTTGGAAACAACCGCTTTGGGGTGGGCGGCAAGGATGTCCAGAACCTCGGGTATTCCGTCGATGGGCAGCAGCTCGGCGCGCATACGTTGCTCCATCAGGCGGCGCATCTCACTCTCCATTGCCGGGAAGTGCTCTTCGTTCAGGGCACCGTGGCGCTCGCCAAGGCTGTCAACGATGGTACGAAAACGCACGCCGCGGAATTCTTCCATGTATTGACGGGCGGAGAAGGGCAGGCCGAAGGTCGGCAGAATATTGCCCATCACCTCGGCGAGAAGGATCTCGCTATCGACCAGAGTACCGTCGGAGTCGAAGAGCAGGCAGAGAGGTAAGGACATAGAGGTCTCACGATGTTGAACAATGTAGCGCCGGCTCACTTTAACAGCAACCGGCGTCGGGGTAGATCAGACGAAGTCCGGCACCAAGGCACGGGGGATCGCCAGAATTAACTGAGGGTAGACAATCAGCAGCAGGATCACCGCAAGCATCACTGCCAGATAGATCAACGTGGTACCAAGCGCTTTGAGCAGTGGAATACCACCGATCTTTGCCGAGATCATCAAGCACAGCCCGTAGGGTGGTGTAATGAGCCCAAGGCCCAGTGCCATCACGCCAATTACCCCAAACTGCACCGGATGGATGCCCGCTTGCATAGCTAACGGCTGGAAGATCGGTGCCATGATCGCCATGGCCGGTAGCGAATCCATGAAGGTGCCGATGAGCAGCATTACGGCAGTCATCACCAGTAGCAGTATTATCGGATCTGAGATGTTGACCCCAGCCATCAGCTTGGGTGGAATCTGGTAGAAGCTGATTAGGTAACCAAAAATCGCCGCTCCCACCAAGCTGAATAGCGATAGCGAGCAGAGCCTAACGGTCGCCGTGGAGGAATCCAAGACATCGCTGAACGTCAGCTCTCGATAGACAAGAAAACCTAGTGCCAGTGCATAGAGCACGGCAATCATCGCCGCTTCGGTGGGGGTGACAATACCCAACGTAATGCCGCCAATGATCACCACTGGAATGCCTGCTGCCATCAGACCGTCCTTACCTGAGTGCAGCAGCTGGCGGAAGGTGGCACGCGGTCGAATCGGTACGTTATAGCGGCGCACGTAGCCTAGGTTTAACAAGAGCTGGGCTACGCCGATCATGATCCCGGGTAATATGCCGCCGAGGAAGAGGCCAGCGATGGACGTGTTGGTCAAGGCACCCCAAACAATCATGTTGATTGAGGGAGGAATGATGATGCCCATCACCGACGAGGCTGCTGTGACGGCTACGGCGAAGTGTGTCGGATAGCCTTCGCGCTTCATGGCTGGGATTAGCACCGTGCCTATGCCTGCGCTGTCGGCAGTAGAGGAACCGGAAACGCCCGCGAACAGCATGCTGACCATGACGTTAACGTGGGCCAGGGCGCCCTTAAAGTGACCCACTAATAGCATGCACAGCGTGATCAAACGATCCGTGATACGTGCTGCATTCATTAAGTTACCGGCCAGCAGAAAGAGCGGAACGGCTAGTAGCACGAATGAGTCCATGCCGCTGTACATGCGCTGGAAGAGCACCCAAGTGGTCAGCCGCGGGTCGAGGAAGATTAGGCTGAACGAGGTAAGGATGAGCGCCATGGCGATGGGCACGCCTACCACGATGAGCACGGAGAGCAAGCCGAACAACAGCCAGGGCAATAGGAAAATCCAGTCGGCAGGCATCATGGGCGGGGCTCTCCCTGTTCAGTGTGTGTCTTACTTCTGGGGGCCGGCTCAAGGCTTTCCACGCTGTGACCAGACGCGCTGCTGACCTTCAGCGTCTCGATCTCGCTCGGCGTATTGAGTGACGCTTCCATGGCATCCAAGCCGTGAAGAAGTGTATGCAGTAGGCGCTGTATACTGAATAGCAGAATGAACACCCCACTGACCAAGAAGGTGGAGTAGACGTAGATCATTGATAGCCCCGAGGCGGTGGCGCTACGGCGCAGCCCGGATAGGGCAAATTCGTAGCCGTGGAAGACGAAGATAATACCGATGGCCAAACACGCCAGGTCGCGAATCACCCGGGTAGCGAGATCGGCCCGTGAGCCGTGGGGGAAGGCTTCAAGCACAAAGTGGTCGGCGTGAAGCACTCCCACTGCGGCGCCCAGCATTACCATCCACTGGAAGGCGAAGCGGCTGAATTCCTCGGTCCAATAGAGATTTGGCATGAACGCCAGATTTCGGCTGATCACCTGGTAGATGACCATTAATATGAAGCCGAACACTAGCGACAGCAGAATCCAGTGGAGCACACGCTCCAGAAACCGGTTGAGCTGTGCCAAGCCAGCGAGCAGTCGGGACATGGTGATTACCTATGGCAAGCGAGGCGCCGGCCAGGCCGGCGCCGGGTGGGTTATTCCGCGTTGATGATCATCTGGTGGTACTCGGTCAGTCCCATGTCGGCGATCACGCTCTCTAGCGGTCCCGCGACGGCTTCCATCATTTTCTCGCGATCCATTTCGTGCAGGGTGGCACCCTCTTCAACCAGCAGGTCGAGCGCTTCGGCATCTTGTTCTAGTTGCACGCTGCGAGCGTAGCTAGCGGATTCGGTGGCAGCCTTCATAACCTGCTCTTGCTGGGATTCGTCGAGACGATCCCAGGTTGCCTGAGAGAGTGTCAGCAGTCGCACCGTAATATCGTGCTCGGAGAGGCCGATGTGTGGGGCAACTTCGTGAAAGCGCATGCGGTGAATCCACTCTGCTTCATTGAGCAGTCCGTCAATGGCGCCCAGTTGCAACCCGGTGTAGATCTCGCTCCACTGCATGACGGTGGGGTCCGCGCCGAGTGCCTCCCAAGCAGTGATCAGTGGTTGGGTGGGGTTCGTGCGGATCTTTAAGCCTTCGAGATCATCAAGGCTCTCCAACGGCTCGGTGCTAACGACCTGGCGCTTGCCGCCACCGTAGAAAGCCAATACGCGCACGTCGGTTTCCGCAGTGATCTGGTCAGCAATTGCGCGGCCCACTTCGCCGTCAAGCACCTGGCTCCAATGATCTTCATCACGATACAAAAAAGGAATCGAGAAAACGTTGGCGGTGGGAGAAAAGTCGGTGATCAGGCCGGGGTTGATGATCGACACGTCCAGTGCGCCAGCCATCTGCTGTTCAAACATTTCAGTCTCGTGGCCGAGCACTGAATTCCCCATGATCTGGACGCCCATCTCGCCATCGCTGGCCTCGGCAAGCAGCTCTTTGAAGCGCTCGGCGCCCAATTGGTAAGCGGTGTCTTCGGTACCGCCGTGGCCGAAGTGAAGATCTAAGGCCTGGGCCGTGCCAGCGAACCCTAGAGCGGCCGTCGCCAGCAGGGCGGAGCCTAACAATCCACGAGTTGAGGTGTTTTTTAGATCGATCCATTTCTTAGTCATAATTCTACCTTTTTGTTATCGCCGCTTTGAGCGGCGTTGAGTTGCAGCATGGGACAGAACGCTAGGCGTGAGTCCCAGCAGCACGGTTGGGCAGGGTTGCGTCTGACGTAGGCCTGGCGGCCCCGCAGGAGTCGCGAATCTGCAGTCGGGGCGCTAATACCACTTGCTCCCGTGCGCCTTCCGGGTTGGCGATGCGTCGCAGCGCTAAGCGTGCCGCCTCTTCGCCGATTGCATAAGGATGGGTGGCGATGCTGGTCAGTGACGGTTCGCTCAGGCTGGCTTCTTCGACGTCATCCGTGCCGATCACCGCGCAGTCGACGCCTGGCACTAACCCTAGGCGCTTCAGGCCAAGCATGGCACCGAAGGCCACCATGTCGTTGTGGCAAACGACCGCTGTGGGCGCTGGCGATTCAGCCATTAGCTGCGTAATCATGTCGACGCCATCGCGGCGAGTCACGGTGGAGCGCAGCAGGCGCTGGTAGGTGAGCTGATGGTGTTCTAATGATTCCCGGTAGCCTTGCCAACGCTCGCGGGTCGCCGAGTGCTCGCTGTGACCGCCAAGGAAGGCGATGCGTTGATGGCCCAGTCTCACAAGGTGATCCATGGCTTGGCAAACCCCTTGGTGAAAGTTGGCGCCAGCATAGTCGAAGGGCGGCTCGGCCACGTGGCGTAGTACCTGCACGCAGGCCATGCCCCAATTGTCGAGAGTGTCGATCAATCCTGGGTCGGTGCCCTCCGCTGGGCATAACAGGATGCCGTCGACGCTGTGTTCGCGCATGCGCTCCAAAAAGCGCTGTTGGCGCGCTGGTGAATCCTCGCTGTTGGCCAAAAAAGAGACATAGCCTTCGCGGTTCAGTGCGGCATCAATACCCGCCACCATAGCGCCAAAGAAGGGATTGGCGATGTCGTAAACTACCACTCCAAGTGTCGAAGTGCGGCTGCCGCGCAGGGCGGCAGCGCCGCGGTTATAGACATAGCCCAGCGCTTTGATGGAATGCTGCACTTTTAGACGGGTTTGCTCGGCGACCAATGGGCTCTCGCGCAATACCAATGACACCGTAGAGCGGGATACCCCAGCGTGGGCGGCGATATCCTTCAGAGTCACACTAGCAGTATCGCGCTGGTTCTGATGGGGTAAGGCATCAAGGTGCATGGTAGCTACCTGTATAGTTGTTTTTAGATTGATCTAAAAGTTAGCTGAGATGATGAGCTTCTACCAATCGTCTTTAGTCTAAGAGTGCCCAATTAAGCACCCCGGCGCGCCTCCCAGGCCTCTTCGTTGACTAGGCTAATAGGTCGGCTGCCGGATAGTGCCAAGGTGAGGTTGTCAACCGCCCGTTGAGCCATGGCGTCGCGGGTTTCGTGGGTCGCCGAGCCGATGTGCGGCAGCGCTACCACATTGTTCATGTGAGGTAGAGGTGACTCCTGCGACAGCGGTTCCCGAGTGTAGACGTCGAGGCCAGCGGCGCAGATGCGTCCTTCCTCCAGCGCCTCAATCAGCGCTGCCTCATCCACTACTGGGCCACGGGCAATATTGATCAGAATCGCCGAAGACTTCATACGGCTGAGCTCATGAGCGCCGATTAGATGATGGGTGGTGTCGGAGAGTGGGACAGTAACGCATACGAAATCGGACTCGGTGAGCAACTCGTCAAGTGTACGGCGTTCGGCGCCCAACTCTTCTTCCAGGGCTGGCTTGGGCGAGGCCATGGCGTAGCGCACCTGCATACCGAAGCCCAATGCGCCGCGCCGGGCCACAGCTGCGCCGATGCGCCCAAAGCCCACGAGGCCGAGAGTCTTGCCGTGTACGTCGCTGCCGAAGTGCTCAGGTCCGATACTCTTCTGCCAGTCGCCGCGCCTGACAAAGTCGGCCAGTTCCACAACCCGGCGGGCGGTGGCCATGATCAGCGTCTTGGGCCCGATCAAGCATGGTCTCGGCGAGCTCGCGGGCGCTCGATGAGAGCGCTGTCGGCGTCCGTCGGTGCCAAGTGGCTGGCGGCACTGCCACGGCGATAGTATTCCACGTGAGGATCTGCACCGCCTTGGGCAAGCTCCTTGAAGACAAGGCCTGTGGGGTGTTCGGGGTCGGTGCGCAGATGGCGGCAGTCGAGCCCCTCGGCCTCCAGGGCTTGGCGAATGAAAGGCCCAAAGCCATCGTCGCCGACCCGGCTCAACCAGCCCACATGAAAGCCTAGGCGGGCTAGGCCGATGGCCACGTTGGTGTCGGCGCCTGCAATGCGACGCTGAAAGTATTCGACGTTGGCCAGCTTACCGGGCGCTTCGGCGACGAGCATTGTCATTGCCTCGCCGAAAGCAAGAATTTCGGGAGCGGCATAAGGTCGAATCATGACGATCTCCTGTGTCGTGGGTGGAAAGTTAGAGGTGGCGCAGTCGCGACAATTGTTTAGCGGTAATGGTCGTCAAATCCTGACCCTGTAAGGGGTATTCGATAGCGCGGGGGACTTGAGTTGGTAAGTGGGCTAGCAACGTATGCCAAGCAGCGAGTTCACCATCGTCGGGCACGCTAGCTCTGAGGTGTCCTTGATCGGACACGACTCCCTTGCAGTGTAGATAGCGCACGAAAGGCCCCAGGCGCTGCGCCGCGGCCAACGGGTCATTGCCAGTCCAGTGCCAGTTGCCAATATCAAAGGTCATGCCTAGCGGGCAGCCCGCTGAAGCGGCGTCTTCCAAGCAGGCGGACAAGGGTTCCAACGTGCCGCCTTCGAGGGTCTGGTCATTTTCTATCAGTAGCGGCGGGGCGGCCGCGAGGCGTTCCCGCAGCGCTGCCCAATCGACCTGACTCCCACCGGGGTAGTGGCCCATGGGGATTTTGACCGCGCCCGCGCCAAGTTCGGTGGCCTCGATCAGTTGCTTATCCAGACACGTAGCGAACCGGTCGACCTCCCAGAGCCTTTCGGGTGCGGAGTAAACGATGGCAAGGCCTAGGTCGGCGCAGGCCTGACCTAGGCCGATGAAGTCCGCGAAGTCAGGCGGCAGCAGCTCACGGCGGATCTCTACGCCGTCGGCGCCAGCCGCGGCGAGCCACGACAGCACTGCGGTATGGCCGTGGGCAGCGATGGCCTCGTGGCCATAGGCAGAGGTGGCGACCAGGGTGGCGGGTGAATCTGTAGTGCCAGAAAGCAACAGTGGGAACGATACCATTCGAGAGCGAGAAAATTGAAGGGACATGAGGAGTCCTGAATGAGTGGATTAGCGGCAGGTAGAGCCACGTGGAATCAGACTGGCCTGAAAATGTACGCGGCGTGCTGGCATGGTGCGGCCACCGGTGTCACGGCGACGCATTAGGCACTCGACTGCAGCACGACCGATCGCCTCGGTGGGCTGGGCCAGCGTGGTGATGCCGGGGCCAACGAGTTCGCACCAGTCGAGCTCGTCGATGCCCAGCAGCCCAGTCTCGCCAAGTCGGGCGCCTAGGGAATGTAGTGCCCGGGTAGCGGCCAGGGTGGCGTTGCCGTTGGCACAGAGCAGCGCCTTGGGTAGCGTGCCGGGACGTGCCAAAAAGTTGCCGATAGCACGGTTCAGAGACTCAGTCTCGCCGAGTGTCTGGCAATGAACCTCACCGGCCAGGGCGCGCGCAGCGACCCCTTGCTGGAAGCGAGTAAGGCGTGCCTGGCGTGGACTGGCCAGGCCCGGGGGTTCGCTCAGGTAGAGCAGTTCTCCATAACCCCTGGCTTGGAGGTGGTCTAGGGCTAAGTCGAGCGCACGAGCGTTGTCTAGGCCCACCACTTCAGCCTCTACCTGGCTCAACTCTCGCTCAAGGAGGACTAGAGGGGTGCCCTGTTCAACCAGCGCCTGCAGTTCGCGGTCCAGGCTGCCGACAGCGTTCATTACCAGACCCTCTACTCGGTAAGAGGTGAGTAGGGCGAGATGTTCGCGCTCTAGTGCCGAGTCATTGTCGGTGTTGCAGACCATCAGTGAGAGGCCGCGCTCGCGGCAGGCTTGTTCCACACCGTGCATCACTGCCACCGAGAACGGGTTCCGAATGTCTGCCACAAGCATGCCTATGATCCGCGAGCGACCACCCTTGAGGCCACTGGCCATCCGGTTGGGGTGGTAGCCTAGGCGCTGGGCCGCGGCGGCGATGCTCGTCTGCAGGTTCGGAGATAGCCGCTCACGTTCTCCACTGAAGTAGCGGGAAACGCTGGTCTTGGAAGCCCCTGCCTCGCGTGCAACCTCAAGGATTGTCGCGTGTTGATGAGTAGGTGTTGTCATTTTATCTCTACTTATGGGACCGTTCCCATCGTAGGCTCCAGATGTTAATAAGGCAAATGCACGTTGTTTAAGTCGTTCGAATGAAATTAGGATTGCATCAGCGTCTTAATGGAGTATTAGCTCTGTCCTCTCACACGTGATAATGATAATCTCATTATTATTAATAGTTTATAGCTATGTAGCAAGGTAATCCCCCGAAAAACCAGGGTGCTCAGAAGTAGAATGTTCCGTAAGCTAAACGAAGGGAGATTCTGCATAAAAAAATCACGTTTTTCAGACAGCCAAATACTGTCGATCCTTAAGCAAGCCGAAGGCGGTGCCCCGGTTCCGGAGCTATGCCGTAAACACGGTATGAGCAGCGCGACCTTCTATTAAGTGGCGAGCTAAATTCGGCGGTATGGATGCGTCCATGGTGGCACGGCTGAAAGAGCTAGAGGATGAAAACCGACGGCTCAAGAAAATGTATGCCGAGGAACGATTGAAAGCGGATATCCTCAAGGAAGCGATCGAAAAAAGTGGTGAAGCCGTCTCGTCGCCGTGAGATGGCGCAGAAAGCCGTCATGGAAAAGCACGTCAGCATCCGCCTGTCCTGCTGGATGTTTAGCCTCAGTGAAAGTTGCTATCGATACCAAGCGAAGCTCAGCGGCGAGAACGATCAAATCGCCGACTGGTTGATCACGCTGACGCATAACCAGAGAAACTGGGGCTTTGGCTTGTGCTTCCTGCACCTGCGTCATGTGAAAGGCTTTCGTTGGAACCATAAGCGGGTCTACCGAATTTACCGCGAGCTGGAGCTGAATCTTCGGAACAAACCGAAGAAACGGTTAATCCGCGAGAAGCCTGAGCCTTTAAAGGTGCCCGAAACGATTAATGACAGCTGGCCTATGGATTTTATGCATGACCAACTGAGCGATGGTCGTCGCTACCGCCTACTGAATGTGACCGACGACTTTAACCGAGAAGGTCTTGGTATCGAAGTAGACATCTCGTTGCCCACTGAACGAGTTATCCGGGCGCTAGACCAGATCATTGAATGGCGTGGTAAACCACACTCTATTCGTTGTCACTACGGGCCAGAATATATCAGCGGTAAGTTATCGGCATGGCCTGAACTCTACTTTTGAAACCCTCTGAAAATAGGGGGATTACCATTGTCTTGGTTTCTCCTGTGAAGTTAAACCTTCTGTGAAGTTAAAACAGTATAAATGTCCTTGGCCTAGCTGCCTTACGCGATACACGATGACTTGACGGTCATCATGGTTCGTTTAAATAATTTCAAGTTAAATTTTATGTAGCCATCTCGGTATACTTTATTAGATAGTCGTCTTGATGTTTTTTCGATGCAAGGCGTGAGAACGGCGATTTAGCTGTAATATTTCTTCCTTAACTAACGTTGATGAACGCGCAGCATACCGCGCTGACCTGCCATTGCTAGACGGAGATGTTTAATGTCAATTCGCAATTTAGATGCGTTGTTTTCTCCCACCACGATCGCTTTGATTGGTGCCAGCAATCGCCCAGGCTCAGTAGGTGCTGTGCTGGCGCGTAACTTGTTTGATGCCGGATTCGAAGGGCCGATCCTGACCGTGAATCCAAGAGAGCGGGCTATCCGCTCGGCTCTCAACTACCACACGGTAAGTGAGCTGCCGCTAGCGCCTGACTTGGCCATTATTGCGACGCCACCAGATACGGTCCCCGGGCTTATTCGCGAGCTTGGGGAGCGTGGGTGCCGGGCTGCAGTGGTGATTACCGCGGGCTTCGGTGAAGGTGAGCATGCCGATGGCCAAGTGCTCAAACAGGCGATGCTTGATGCGGCAAAGCCTTACTTGATGCGCATTGTTGGCCCTAATTGCTTGGGGGTCTTGGCACCGCACCGGGGAATCAATGCCAGCTTTGCGCATATCATGCCCCAAAAGGGGAATGTCGCCTTTGTGACGCAGTCAGGCGCGGTGGCTACTTCTATCCTCGATTGGGCGTCAGCGCGGGGGGTCGGCTTTTCGCATGTGGTGTCCCTCGGTTCGATGAGCGATGTCGATTTCGGCGATATGCTCGACTACTTGGCCCTCGACCCCAAGACGCATTCCATTCTGCTTTATGTTGAGGCCATTACCGAGGCACGCAAATTCCTATCGGCGGCCCGCAAGGCCTCACGTAATAAGCCTGTGGTGGTGGTTAAAGCAGGGCGCAGCGATGCTGGCGCCAAAGCCGCACTGTCACATACTGGGGCGCTGGCGGGTGCTGATGCCGTTTACGATGCAGCGTTTCGGCGCGCAGGTATGCTGCGGGTCAATACACTTGATGAACTGTTTCAAGCCGCAGGCACCCTGGCCACCGGTATTCACGTTAAAGGCGACCGGCTAGCTATTCTCACCAATGGAGGGGGAATCGGTGTGCTGGCAGTGGATGAGCTGGCCGAGATGCAGGGTCGCTTGGCCGAGCTTTCTGAAGCAACGCTAGCGCGTTTGGATAGTGTGCTGCCACCCACGTGGTCGCATGCCAATCCGGTCGATATCCTCGGCGATGCGCCGGGGGAACGCTACACAAGCGCACTTGAAGCCTTGCTTAACGAGAAAGAAGCGGATGCGATTCTTGTTATGAACTGTCCCACCGCGGTCGCAGATAGCCTGGACGCTGCCCAAGCGGTGGTTGATACCCTGGGGTCGCAACGTCCGGCCGTTCTTACCTGCTGGCTGGGAGAAGGGGCGCCAGCTAAGGCCCGCCATTTGTTTGCGGCACAAAAAATTCCAACCTACGAAACGCCTGAGCAGGCCATCCGGGCCTTCTGGCACTTATCCAGCTACTGGCGAAACCAGCAAACGTTGATGGAAACGCCACCGCCCATTTCCACTGACGGTACCATCGATAAAGCCAGCGCGAACGCTATTATTGACCAAGTCCTTAAAGATGAGCGCAACGTGCTGACCGAGCCAGAGGCCTCGGCAATATTGTCGGCTTATGGGATTCCAACCGTCCCTGCCATTGCTGTGCATACACCTGAAGAGGCGAGTGAGGCAGCAAAGCAGTTGGGCTTCCCGGTCGTGCTGAAGATCCTCTCGCGTGATATTTCGCATAAGTCTGATAGCGGGGGCGTGCAGTTGAACCTGGCCTCGCCCGGTGCGGTGGCACAGGCGGCCGAGGATATGCTGGCGACGCTGCGCCAAGTGGCGCCTGAGGCGCGGTTAGATGGTTTTAATGTGCAGCCGATGATTCGTCGCCCTGGGGCGCATGAGCTGATTTTAGGT
>TARA_R110000796_G_scaffold1312_18_pt1 | contig 11927 bp, 21 predicted proteins | sample TARA_R110000796 | Tara Oceans TARA_R110000796 (sample SAMEA4397815) | marine metagenome | biome: Polar Biome; feature: [SRF] surface water layer (ENVO:00010504); material: water (ENVO:00002006), including particulate matter (ENVO:01000060) such as... | depth 5 m | reverse complement strand
GCATGCTGAGTCTATGATAAAACTTTTTCGCACATACATTGAAGAGAACATCGACTTGTGGAACGATGACCTGAAGTCTGCCATCTATGAAGTAGCAGAAAAAATGGTAGCACTTGAAGACAAGTTCATCGACCTTGCATTTGCAATTGGACCGATGGAAGACCTAACACCAGAGCAAGTCAAAGAATACATCCGCTACATTGCCGACAGACGATTGATTAGTCTTGGCATGAAGGGAATATTTAAAGTCAAGAAGAACCCACTGCTCTGGGTTGAAGAAATGATAAACGCACCAATCCACACAAACTTCTTTGAAAATAAAAGCACTGACTATGCTCGCGGAGCATTGAGTGGTGATTGGAAGAACGTTTGGGGAGCAGCATAGTGATAAAGGCAGTATACGAAATAGAATGCGAAGTATGTGAAACAGAAGTTGAGGTCTTGGTAAGCGAACCAAACAATGAAGACCCTGCCTTCTGTCCAATGTGCGGGACTTCTATCGAGGCTAAGTAATAGTATGACATGGCATTACAAGGGTGAAGTTTATGACCCACTCTATGAAGACGAACCAAAAGAGTACCAAGGTTTTGTCTATGTGATAACAGAGATTGACACTGGTATGAAGTACGTTGGGAAGAAGTTTTTTCACAAACCAAAAACTCTGCCAATCACCCTGAAGCGCAAGAGGCGCGTCAGGTCAATCGTGGAAAGTGACTGGCGTGATTATTACGGTAGTAACGTCATCATTCAACAGCGCATCAACGAGGGTCTCTCAGCGCAGTATTACAGAGAGATTCTACATTTTGGAAAGTCCAAAGGAGACCTCAGTTACTTGGAGGTCAAAGAGCAAATGGACAGGGACGTTTTAATACGAGATGACTATTACAACGGAATTATTAATTGTAAGATTCATCGCAAGCATCTAAAAACTTGCTTGACTAAATAAAATTGAGGTAAGACAATGATAACCGAAAACCAACCGGGCAAGACTAAGAGAATTGAATTGTTCGAAATACTTGAAAGTATTCAAGAAGCGAAAAACAAAAAAGAACGCATCGCGATGATTAAACACTATTCAAAGTCATCTGCATTCTGTGACTATCTACGATGCACATTCGATGACCGCATCCAGTTCCTTCTTCCTAAAGGCGCACCTCCATATACGCCTAGTTCTGAGGGCGCACAACCATCTACTTGGTCGAAGCAAAATACAAAGCTTAGATTCTTTATTGCTGGTGGTGTTGGAGAAGATATGACTTCAATAAAACGAGAGTCGATCTATATCGGTATGCTTGAAGCAGTTCATCCCGCAGATGCACTGGTACTAACAGATATGATTTCAAAGAAATGTCCCCACCCTGCAATTAAAAAAGCATTGATTGAGGAAGCAGTATCGGGACTTGTTATGTAAGATATTATGATTCCTTAAATAACCTTAACGGAGTTTGCCTATGGTAACAACACACCAGTTAGAACGTCTAAGAAAAGATAGTGCAGAATTATCGCACTACATTCATAAACTAAACAAAAAGGGAAAGACGCAATTAGCATTTAAGGTAGAGAGGAAGAGAGAGTGTCTTGATACTTTCATTTCTGATCTCGCAAACTCAAGTCAAAGTATTTAAGGAGGTGATTATATCTCGTGCCTCACCGTAAGGTGAGGTATCGTTAAGTATTTGAGAAAGTTGTTGACTTCTCATCCTAAATGCTTATAATAAAGATTGTACATTGCCCCCCACCAATACTACTATAAACACAATGATGAATAAGGATTCGTTATGCCTACATATGAAGTAAGAGACTTAAAAACTGGAGAAGACACAGAGATATTATGTTCTCATGCTTCTCTTCAAGAAAAGATTGATTCTGGTAGATATGTTCAGATACATAAATCTACTGCTAGTCTTATATCACATCATGGAAGTATATTAGGTAAGACTTCTGATGGTTGGAAAGATTTAAACAAAAGAATTAAACAAGGTTCTGGTAGAGGTAATAACATAAAGATATGAGTCAGCAAAAGAAACAACGGCAAGTCACATCTTCCGCACCAAAGAAGATTAGGATAGATGACCTAAAAGTCATAGACGCTCTAACAGATAATCAAACGGTTGCCAGAGAATCTTGGGCAGACGGAGACCATCTTGTTTTAAATGGAAGTGCGGGAACAGGTAAAACATTTACTGCTTTGTATCTTGCTCTACAGGATGTGCTTGATAAGGGTACGCCTTGGGAGAACATCCATCTGATTCGTTCTATCGTTCCCACAAGGGAAATGGGATTTCTTCCAGGCACAGCAGAAGAAAAGTTACTTCCATTCGTGACTCCATACATCTCTTTATGTGAAGACCTGTTTACATTCAAAGGTGCATACCACCAGTTGATAGAACAGGAAGTAATAAACTTTCACTCCACATCTTTTATTCGTGGACAGACCTTTGACAACTCAATCATTATTGTTGATGAGATGCAGAACCTAACTTTCCATGAACTTGACTCGGTTATTACAAGACTTGGTGTTGACTCTCGCATCATCCTTTGTGGCGATTACTATCAGTCAGACTTTGTGAAGAACGCAGATAAAAACGGACTGCAAGACTTCTTGAAGATATTGGAACTGATGAAGAACTTTACCACTGTAGAGTTTGGATGGCAAGACATTGTTCGGTCAGACTTTGTAAGGGATTACATAATGACAAAAGAAATGATGTTGGAAAATAAATTACACTAAATAGTCTGGAAGATAATAAGGAAATTGAAAATGAATCCTACAAGCAGAGTAAATGTCTACGAGCAACTAAAGATTGACGAAGGTGTTGTCTACGCCATTTACGAAGACCACCTTGGGTATCTCACATTTGGAGTTGGACACCTTGTCCTTTCAGGTGACGAAGAATATCGTATGCCACTAGGTACACCAATAAGCGAAGAGCGAGTTCTTGAGATGTTTGAGTTCGACCTAGACTTGCACATTGGCGAATGCATTGCTCTGTATGGTAAGACTTCGTGGGTAGGATTCCCCGATGAGGTTCAAGAAATCCTTGTTAACATGTGTTTCAATATGGGGCGCACCCGACTCGGTAAGTTTAAAAATATGACTGCTGCTCTGGAGCGAAGAGATTGGGCAACCGCAGCAGTCGAAGGTCGCGATAGCGTTTGGTACAAGCAAGTGGGTAACCGCGCAGAGCGTTTAATGACTCGCATGGAAAACGTCAGTGGATGATAAACCACAGAATCATTTCCACGGAGATTTTGACCGCAACCAAGTAGACGTAGACCTTGATAAGTTCATGGATATCCTTCATGAGAATAGTGAACTCAAGGATAGGATACGCGAACTGGAATCGGATGCTTCAATAAACCCTTGGCAGAAATGGATACACGCAGCGAAGACTATTGACGCATGGCGTTTATTTCCTCGCGCTTTCATTTCTATCTACATGGTTTTACTTTATGCCTCAACCATATGGTTCATGGAATTAGGTGAACCAAGTCTGGCACAAGCAGGTCTCATAAGCACCATCGTTGGTGCAGGTGCCGCTTGGTTTGGATTGTATACTAGTTCTAACGGAGACAAATAACCAACAGACGGAGAACCCCTTGTCCAATACTGAAGAAGATAAAAAAAATAAACCTCTATCAGTAAGCGAATCGACAGAAATCAGTATGCCACTAAAGAACCTCATCGCGATAGCGATAGGAGTATCTTTGTTGGTGGGCGAGTATGTTATTCTGAACGATAGAATCGAATCACTCGAAGATGAAATGGTTAGAGGCAAAGTTGATATTGCCCAGAACACTGAGTTTCGTATTTTTTGGCCAAGAGGCGGTCTTGGACAACTGCCCGAAGATGTTGAACAGACAATCAGAATTGAACATCTAGAAGCAGACATTAAAAAGATGTTTGATAAAATTGAACGACTATCAGACCACTCTTCAAAAGACCACTGATTTATTTCTTATAAGTAATAGTGTAAGGAAGAAATGACGATAGAGAATTTAGATGAAGCAAATGATATTTCAGGTTGCTGTTGGACAGCAGTCTGCACTTTATGAACACTGCATTGAATCTGTAAAAGCATATTGTAAAATACATAAGATAGACCATGTAATATTACGCAAACCAGTGTTGCGTATCTGCCCAGACATTTTTGCCACCAATCGCAGCAAAGAATCCTACACTAAGCATGGTGGGTTTCTTCCTATCTATGAAAAAGAAAGAGCATTCGATTACTTTGATTACTATGAGCAAATAGCAATTATCGATGCTGACATTTACATCCGTCCCAACTCCCCATCTATCTTTAAGCAACTCAAAGAAGGTTACTCTTTTGGCGCATGCGTTGAAAGGGAAATGCCTATCACCAGCGAGTACGCTAAAAAGATTCATAACTACTCCCACATGCAATACCAGAGACTTCAAGATGTTGACTGGGAATGGAATGGATTAGGTGGAAAGTTTTACAACATGGGAATGATTGTAATGGACAAGTCCATTGTTCCTTACTTCAAGGGGCAAGACTCTCGACAGTTCTTAAACAGAGTTGAGTTCAAAAGATTTATTGACGGTGACGGTGCATGGAAATGGTCAACAGACCAAACACTATTAAACTGGTGGGTCAAGAAGTCGGGCATGAAAGTGCAAGACATCGATTGGAAATACAACGCACTGTACAAAGGCGTTAAGGATGAGAAGATACCCGAAGCACATTTCATTCATTTCTTCCTCAAAGACAAACTCCCCAATGGCGGGGAAAACGTAAAAGCATTAATGAAGGATATTGAAGAATGAAAGTATTTAAGTATGAAGATTACGACCACTATGTCAAAGCACAGACAGAAGGCAACAAGCGCAAGATAGATAATGTCTATGTTGACTCTAAGGTAGTCAAGGCAGTTGCAAATCTAAAGGGCGAAGCGAAGACCGTCCTGTGCCACGGAACGCGCAATGGTGCAGAGCAAAAAATGTTTTTGGAATGCTATCCTGATGCAGAAGTTTTAGGTACAGAAATATCCGACACAGCAGATTCTTTTCCACTGACAACTCAGTGGGACTTTACCCATAGTAAGAGTGAGTGGGAAGGTTACTGGGACATCGTTTACAGTAATGCCTTTGACCATTCTATGTCGCCCGAAGAAACCATTATCACTTGGCGAGACCAACTGTCAGAGAACGGTAGACTCTACATCGATTACACCTATCAAGCAAACCATACGGTATCGGACGCGACAGACCCTCTACAAGTGGACAGGGGAGAGATGGTTGCCTTCCTTGAGGGGTTGGGTCTAGAAGTAATAAACTCCAAGGCAATGGCACAGAGGAAGTCTAAGGATAGCGTAATCTACGAGGCGAAAAAGAAGTAATGGTGTTTGAAAACCAAAAACGTCTGTTCATACATTTGCCAAAGTGCGCGGGTATGACGATTCGCAAAAGTCCTGTGCTTGCACCTTACCTTGTTGTAGCAACACCCGACAATCATATCTCTAAAAAATACACTCAAGGACTTCACGAAGTCATGAAGAGGAATGACGACCATCACGGTAATGAGCATGCGCGTTGGAGGGACATTAGTTATCCCACACGAAGTCTCTATCGCCCATTCGCAGTTGCGCGTAATCCTTGGGACAGAGTCGTGAGTCGTTACTTCTTTGCAAAGAAAGTTACTGAAGTTGAAAAGAAAGAACCCGTTGGAAAGCACAACATAGATTCCTTTGAACACTTTTTAGAAGAGCGTTTTATCTGGGGTGGCAAAGACTACATGTGGCATCGCGCTATTCGCGGATGGTTCCCAGCAGTTGACCATGTGACAGATATCCAAGGGAATCTTATGTGCGACATGATGCGATTTGAAAACTTGAACTCAGACCTGTGTGCTTACTTTAAAGTTCCGCAGATGTCCCGCGCAAGGAACGTCACCGCATTGAACGAAGGAACGTACATGGATGTTTACACAGACAAGACTATTCAGATAGTCGCAGATTGGTACAAGGCAGACATTGATATGTTCGGTTATGATTTCGATTCTGGTGCGAAGAAAAACTATTGGAGACAAAGATAATGATGGGATCAGATTTTAACAAAGACTCAAAGGACGTTATGTACCTTGTGAGCAAAGGTTCTGTTGGCGCAGAGATTGGAGTTTGGAAAGCAAACTCTTCCGCAGCATTCCTGAAGCGTGGTGTTAAAGAACTCCACCTTGTTGACCCTTGGTCAGTAGAACCATACCAGCACAGCATTGGTGAGCATGGAAGTTACGAGAACTATCTTGAGCGATATTCTAAACTGACTGGTGGTAAAACAGAAGAACACTTCAAAGCATATTACGACAAGACATATGAGCAAGTCGTAAAGCGATTTAAAGAAACCCCGCAAGTTAAAATCCACCGTCAAACATCTGACGACTGGTTTAAAACCTTCAAAGGAAAACTTGACTGGATTTACATTGACGGTGACCATTCCTACGAAGGTTGCTTACGAGACTTGGAGAACGCTTTCAAGGTAGTTAAAAAAGGTGGACTTATTCTTGGGGACGATTACGCTTGGCCATTCCAGAAGCATGGTAAGGCAGGAGTAACAAAGGCAGTGAAAGAGTTTGTAACAACTCACAGTCTTCATAATGATATTCGTCAAGAAGGTCCGACATCACAATTTAGTATTGAGAAACCATAATGCACCCATCATCATATCATAACATGCAAGTCGCTAGAGCAAAGATTCAACACGACTTAGGAACAGACCTCACCATCCTAGACTTAGGTGGTCGAGATATTAAGGTAGACCGCGACCGCTCATACAAGACAGTCTTCTCCGACATCTGCAAGAACTACTACATTGCAGATATTGAGACAGCACCTAATGTCACGCACCTCATGTCGCACCCTTACCAGATAGACCTTCCTGATAACTCGGTTGACCTTGTTGTATCTGGTCAAACATTTGAGCATATCAAAAATCCTTTTAGGTCTGCTGCTGAGTTAACGCGAGTCTTAAAGAAAGGTCACTACATGATTCTTATTGCGCCATCAGCGGGTAAGGTTCATGATGTAATAGACTGCTGGCGATACTATCCAGATTCCTTTAAAGCAATCGCAGAAGAATCGGGACTGCGAGTTATCGCTGACTGGATCGACAACGGGAATTGGGAAGAGCGTTCTGCCCGATGGAAAGATCATGTATTTGTAGGACAAAAGATGTGAAGAGTTTTGTAATAACAATGTCTGGCAATCCAGACTCTGTTAGAATGGTTGAAACCCTAGAGAAAAACATTCTAGCAACATCAACAAATCTTTCCTTAGAACGATTCGAAGCAGTCGTTCCAAAGGGAGACCAAGGTGGAACTTCTATCACCGATGCTATGTTTGAAGTCTTCGGTGGTAGTGTTCGTTGGACTTGGCCAACCGAAAATGGCGAGACCTTTATCTGCTTCCGCACAGGGTTGTATCTTAAACAGTATCCCGCGATTGACCAGAACCGAGTTAAGGCATGCGCCTTGAGTCACTTTAGTTTGTGGAAGAAATGCGTTGACCTTGATGAACCGATTGTCGTCCTTGAGCATGACGCATACTTTACTCGTAAGTTTAATCCTGATGATTACGCTGACGAAGAATGGGGAGTGATTGGACTCAATGACCCTCGCGGTAATACTCGCAAGGGACAGAAGTTTGACTCAATGGTTAGTTGTAAGATTGGACTACAACGGGTTCCTCAAATAGATGACGCTAGTGAACCTCCACTGCCTATGGGCATCGCTGGAAATAGTGCCTATATAATAAGACCCCATGCTGCTAAAGACTTGTTAGCAAAGACTCTTGAAGTTGGCATGTGGCCAAACGATGCAATAATGTGCCGACAGATATTTTCTTGGTTGCGCGTAACTTATCCATACTACACTAACGTTCAGGCAGGGATATCAACGACAACTAACCTATGAAAGCATTTGTGATAACAATAGATGGAATGGAAGAGTCCGTAAGATGTGCAAATCGCTGCATCAAGTCGGGGCAGAAATATGGCGTGTCAATAGAACGGTCTCACGCATTTACTCCCAAGCACGACCCCCGCTCAATCGCTAAAGAACTCGGCATAGAAACGAAAGGATTCGTTGAAAAATATTCTCGTTTTGAGAACTGCCTATCTGCATTTTTGTCGCATCAAAATCTGTGGCACTGGGCAGTAAAAAATAATGAGGACGTTCTTATCTTGGAACACGATGCAGTCTTCACGGACTTTCTTCCAGAGGTCTTAAACTTCAAGGGAGTATTATCTTTAGGCGCACCCAGTTATGGCAACTTCATAAAACCAAATACACTGGGAGTCAACACGCTGGTCTCGAAGCAGTATCTTCCAGGCGCACATGCATACATCGTAAAACCAAATGCTGCAAAGACCCTTATAAATAAGTCAAAGGAAAATGCCCAACCGACTGACATATTCCTATCCAATAGAAACTTTGACTTCATGGAAGAATATTATCCGTGGCCAGTTGAGGCGAGAGATAGTTTCAGCACCATACAGAGAGTTGAAGGTTGCGGAGCAAAGCATAACTACGGAGAGACTTATAGATTACTATGAGGGAATGTTTTCTAACAGGATGTGATAAGAATACCGAATGGCAGTTGCCTTGGTTTATTGATAACTACTCTAAGCATACTAAGACTCCATTAATTATTGCTGACTTTGGTATGAGTGAAGATATGCTTACGAGTGTGTCTGGTTTTGCTCACCGCATTATTACCTGTAGATCAAACGGTTGGTTCTCAAAAATAGAAGCAATGCTAGAGGCAGCGCATCAAGAGTTTAATAGAGTCTGTTGGTTGGACACCGACTGTCAAGTAATGGCAAACCCTAAAGGAATATTTAACTACGTTGTCCACAACAAACTGACGATGGTTAAAGACCATCCTTGGAGTAAGCGCAGACCAGAGAATGGTGACTGGCATAATAGTGGAGTCGTTGCATTCGAAGGAAGACCTCCAGTGCTGCGCCAGTGGATGTCTGTCGCTGATAAGAAAGAGCATCGTGGAGATCAAGAAGTGATGCATGCTATGATAGGTGGTGACCCTATGCGTAAGATGATGATGATAGCAGACGCACCCCATAGGTTTAATGTTCTAAGATTAGATCATATAGATAATAACGTCCCAGAGAATCCGGTCATCATGCATTGGACAGGCGAGAAAGGGAAAAACGAGATTAGAAGGCAGATGAATTTATTATGAAGAAAATACACATCCTTGGTAATGGTGATAGCGCACAACTTATGCCCCAGTCAACTCGCATGGAGAGAGATGGAAAACTTATCGTTTGTAATCTTCCAGCATTCGAAGTTAGAAATGTTTATGCTGCATGCATAGGCGACTTCAAAATGATGGCAGCACTTACAGAGGGTTCTGTAAACCTCGATGCCTACCAATGGGTTCTTGCTAACAGACCTAAAATCTGGATGGATCAGCACCCATCATTCTACATAAAACACGCACACCACATTCGCGAGTTCTACACCCATGTGCCAAATTATTGTAATCTAGGCGACCCAAGTATGGCAGCGACTAACTTTAATTGTGGTCACCTTGCCGCACACTATTCTGCTGTTCGCCACAAACCTGACGAGATTCACATGTACGGTTTCGATTCCTTGTTCGATACCAACATGCGTTCTTACACAGACGTTGTATTATCAAGTGATCGCGCCCCCACCAATAACTACAAGTTGCTAGATAACTGGCGACCTATCTGGAGAGACTTATTCAGCGAGTTCCCTCAGATAGACTTTATCCTTTATCATAGTCACGCAAATGTTAAAGTGAATATGCCACAAAATGTTAAAGTTAGGGTATCAATAAAAACTAAATAAAAGACTTGCAATCTCATTCTGAATGCCTATAATAGTATAGGTGAGTCGGGGAAACACTCCGATGTTTAAGGAAAGATAGATATGCCAATGAAAGAAGGTCTACGACCTACACACGAACTCGTAATGAAACACCTTTACACCGGAGTCATAAACCTGTCCTTTACGAAGAAGGATGGTTCTCTGCGCGAAATGAATGCCACATTAGTTACCTCTGAGATACCTGAAGTACATCAAAAGAAACAACTTCCAAACGACCCCCGCGAACGAGAAAATGTTCTGGTGTGGGACATAGACCAGATTGGTTGGAGGACTTTTAAGATGTCAATGATCGAATCGTATAATGGATTGGTAAAGTTAGTATAATGGGAACTCTAGAAATGGAACACCTACTTACGCCAGCACAGAAACGTGCTAACAAACGTGATGCAAAGAAACGCGCCTTGCACGAAGAACTAGGTTCAAGTGTTAAGGAACTTAAAGTAAAGCGAAAGCGTAAACCTATGACAGCAGAGCAAAAGGCAGCAGCGAGTGAACGCCTTGCACTGGCAAGAGCAAAACGTGCGCCAGCAAAGAACAGCAGCGTTCACCCTGATGTGCTTGCATTGCCCGATGACCATGCCGTCAGTTATGTCAAAGTTAAAGAGTGGTTGAAATACAACACAGAACTTCTCTCTGGTCTAAAAAGTCAAAAAGATTCTAAAGAGTCTAAGCAGCGTCAAGAGTTTCAAGTCACTGAATCTTATGTGAAGAATTTAAAAATCTACATCAAGGATGGTATCTGGTTAGATCACCGATATGGGAAAATGATGGAGAGTTCAACAGGCACAGTATGTTTAGCACTTGCATATGATGCCAAAGGAAACGTCCGTAGGGATGTTGGCACATTCTACCCAGACATTGGTGCTGTGTGGACAAAGGAAATGGAATAGGAGAAAGTAATGAACGAGAACGAGAAAAGAGTAGCAATGATACCAGAAGATATTTTCAATGCAGTGATTGAATTTCTTCTCTCTAAACCTTATGGTGAAGTTGCCCAGTTAGTTGATGGCATAAAGGGAAATGTGCAAATTGCAAATGTTCCATCGCCAGAAGAAGTGAGCGAGAAGTTAGAGCAAGGAGGCACTATTTAATGACTGATAAAAGTTTGGATAGTCTAGAAGTCGAGTTTATGACGAAGGCAAAGTTTACCAAACTCATTGAGAACGCGGTTCGCAAAGGCAACCTTTCGCATATGGATGCCATCATTCACTTGTGTGAAAAGCATTCAATAGAAGTTGAGGACTGCAAAAAGTATATCTCAATCATCATCAAAGAAAAACTGGAAGTAGAAGCAATGAACTTGAACTATTTCCCGAAGGTTAATGAGTTGCCAGTTGGCGAATAAATCTCTTGACTTCCCATCCTGAATGCTTATAATAGTATGTATGGTTGAGGAATCAGTCAGAGTGTAGTAAGCGAATAAGGAACCACATCTTATTCGTGTGTAGTAAAACATATTTCAGTTAATAATAGAAGGGCAAAACGATGGACATTTCCAAACTCAAATCAAGACGAACCGACATCTCGGCACTCGTTGAAGCAGCAAAAGAATCAGCGGGTGGTAGTAAATTCGAAAAAGAAGATACTTCCCACATCTGGAAACCCACAGTAGACAAAGCAGGAAACGGTTACGCAGTAATTCGCTTCCTTCCAGCAGAAGGTGATGTGCCTTGGGTTCGTTATTGGGATCACGGTTTTAAAGGTGATACTGGTAAGTGGTACATTGAAAGGTCTCTGACCTCACTTGGTCAAACAGACCCCCTCGGTGAATTGAATGCCAAGTTGTGGAACTCTGGTAACGAAGATGACCGAGCTACAGTTCGTAAGCAAAAGCGTAGGTTGCACTATGTTGTTAACATCCAAGTTGTTAGTGACCCATCTGCACCTCACAATGAAGGTAAAGTTTTCCTTTATCAGTTTGGTAAGAAAATCTTTGATAAGATTCAAGACCTGATGCAACCACAGTTTCCTGGTGAAACTCCCTGTGACCCATTTGATCTTTGGGCGGGTGCAGACTTTCAACTGAAGATTCGT
>TARA_R110000796_G_scaffold789_4_pt1 | contig 11934 bp, 8 predicted proteins | sample TARA_R110000796 | Tara Oceans TARA_R110000796 (sample SAMEA4397815) | marine metagenome | biome: Polar Biome; feature: [SRF] surface water layer (ENVO:00010504); material: water (ENVO:00002006), including particulate matter (ENVO:01000060) such as... | depth 5 m | reverse complement strand
GAAAATAGCTGCTTGAGATAAGTTTATTATCCGGAGATCAGGTTAATATAGCCAAAAAGTACTCACTACCCCTTTAGGGATATAGTCCACTTTAACTATATTCACCTACACGCTAACATCAGCAATATAGAGATAAAGCCATCTAAATGCTTACTAATACTTAAGCTATCTTAATGCCTAGCTTAAGTATCGGACTTAACTATTATTTGAGTTGGTAAAATTTCGGTTTATACAATTAAATACCCACTGAGTTGGTAAAAAACCGGTTTGAGCTAGTGTTTATAGGCCCTCAGTTAGTAAAAAAGTGTTTTGTGGATTGCTCAAGTTAGTAAAAAATCGGTTTATTATAAGGTGAGTGTTCACTCAAAAAGCTAAAATCAGTCACTTATGGCCTTTATTTACAGTTTATAAAGCCATAAAAGTGCTAAAAAGGTTAAATAATGGGCTTTACACTAAGCTTGGTTAAACTCTGATCCGTAATTATAGCCAGCTAGTTAAATACTGATCTGTTGTGGGTAGCTACTTAACTGAACTGGTTAAAAGGTTTACTAAAGTATTAAACTGTAATGATAATTTTATTTTCTTTAATCAGAGGTTTTTGAGGAGTGGGGAGGAAACAAGGCAGCTTTACGCGCCCATAGCTGGCCTATTGCAAACAAATTCAATGCAGTTAACGTCAAAAAGCGACTAAAGCTAGCTTTATTACCCACAGACAGGTTACTTAATTATACGCATAAAAAAAGGGCCTTTCGGCCCTTTACGTAACACTATCTAGTTGAATTAGAATTGGTTCATGGTGTTATCTTCACCACCGGCTTTAAGCGCATTATCACCAGAGAAGTACTCTTTGTGTGTATCGCCAATGTTAGAGCCTGCAAGGTCTTGGTGCTTAACAGACGCTTGTTCGCGACGAATCTCTTGACGCTGTACATCACGTACATAAGCCAGCATACCTAAGTCACCAAAGTAACCTTCTGACAAAATATCCGTACTTAGTGCTGCTGTATGGTACGTTGGCAATGTGATTAGGTGATGGAAAATACCGGCTTCACGTGCACCATCACGTTGGAAGTTTTGTACTAGTAAATCGGCTGCTACTGCAAGCTCGGTAGCATCCATTTCTGGTGCCATAAGGCCTTTATTGTCACCCAAGCTTGGGTAAGCGCTAAGGTCACGGCCCGCTTCTTGCCATTCTTGATACACTTGCTCACGAAACTTAAGTGTCCAGTTAAACGACGGTGAGTTGTTATAAACAAGCTTAGCATCTGGCACTTGCTCTTTAACACGATTAACCAGCTCAGCAATTTGCTTAACATGTGGTTTTTCGGTTTCAATCCACAGTAAATCTGCACCCGACTGTAGGCTAGTTACACAATCTAGTACTACGCGGTCTTTTTCTGTACCTTCGCGGAACTGGAATAAACCATTATCAAGGCGCGTTGGTTTGCAAAGTTGGCCATTAAGCTTCATTGCAGTGTCGCCTTCATTTAAGTCATCAACACCGTTAATTGGCGTAGTTTCTAAAAATGCATTGTACTGGCTAGCTAAGTCTCCTGGAGTTTGTGAAACCGGTACTTTTTGCGTTAGGCTGGCGCCTAGTGAATCGGTACGCGCAACAATAATACCGTTATCAATGCCCAGTTCTAAAAATGCGTAACGTACTGCGTTAATTTTAGCTAAAAAGTCTTCGTGCGGTACGGTTACTTTACCTGCTTGGTGGCCACATTGCTTAGCGTCAGACACTTGGTTTTCGATTTGAATTGCACAAGCACCTGCTTCAATCATTTTTTTAGCGAGTAGGTAAGTCGCTTCTTCGTTACCAAAACCGGCATCAATATCAGCAATAATTGGCACTACGTGCGTTTCAAAGTTATCAATTTTATCTAGTACCGCTTGTACGTCGCCGCCGTTTGCTTTAGCTGCATCTAGGTCATTAAATAAATGGTCTAGTTCACGTGCATCGGCTTGCTTTAAAAAGGTGTAAATTTCTTCAATTAGTGCCGGAACTGAGGTTTTTTCGTGCATGCTTTGATCCGGAAGCGGACCAAACTCTGAACGAAGTGCCGCAACCATCCAGCCACTTAAGTATACATAACTACGCTTAGTTGTTTTTTGATGGCGCTTAATAGCCATCATCATTTGTTGCGCAGTAAATCCATGCCAACAACCTAAAGACTGAGTGTACTGGCTTGTATCTGCGTCGTATGCGGCCATGTCTTCACGCATAATGTCAGCAGTAAACTGTGCAATTTCTACCCCAGTACGAAAGCGATTTTGTAAACGCATACGTGTTGCATATTCAGGGTTAATGGTTTTCCATGCACTACCTTGTTTTTTACAAAGTGTTGCTAATGTATCTGTTTCGCTTTTATATGTAGTCATAATTAAAATCCTTTGAACGGGGTAAATTATTATAGTGTTATGAGAGTGACTGCTTTAGTTGCTCTGCAGCGCTTAATTAAACATTAGGCTTATTTTTCAGATTTAGTAAATTTATAGTTGTTATTGCGGCTATACATATCATGAATGAGCAAAATGCACTCAACCCCTCTTTTTTACGTTATGGTTACACTACGCACACTAAAATTTACAATATCGCGACCGTTTAAGGATTATTAAAATGCCCCATACTCTCACTCACTCAGGACTCAGCGTAGACAACCAACTAGCTGACTTTGTTAAAAACCAGCTATTACCTGGTACACATTTAAATGAGCAGCAATTTTGGCAGCGCTTTGCGCGTATTGTACAAACATTAACGCCAGTAAATAGAGCTCTACTTGCTAAACGCGAACAGCTACAACAGCAAATTGATGAGTATCATCTGGCTAATAAAAGCTGGGATAAAGCCCAGTACCAGACGTTTTTAACCGACATAGGTTACCTTGTAAACGAACCTGAAAATTTTAGTATTGAAACAAAGAATGTTGAGCCCGAAATAGCACAAACAGCGGGACCACAGCTAGTAGTGCCGGTAAGCAATGCACGCTTTGCACTTAATGCTGCAAACGCACGTTGGGGTTCGTTATACGATGCCCTATACGGCACTGATGTACTAAGCGAAGAAGACGATGCCGAGAAAGGCCGTACTTATAACTCAGTTCGTGGCTTTAAAGTAATGGCATACGCGAGGCAGTTTTTAGATAAAGCCTTGCCACTAGAAAACGGCTCGCATATAGAGAGCACTAATTATTCTGTTGTTGACGGTGCGCTGTCAATTACTCTACGCGACAGCTCACAAACCAAACTAAAAAAGCCTGAGCAATTAGTGGGTTACCAAGGTGAAGCACAAAACCCTAGCGTTATTTTACTCAAAAATAATGGCCTACACCTTGAGCTACATATAGATCACCATCACCCAATAGGCCAAGCAGATAAAGCTGGCTTAAAAGATGTGGTACTTGAAGCTGCACTTACCACTATTATGGACTGCGAGGATTCTATAGCTGCGGTTGATGCAGAGGATAAAGTACAAGTTTATAAAAACTGGTTAGGTTTAATGCAAGGCAACTTAGTTGAATCGTTTAAAAAAGGCGATAACACAGTTGAACGTACCCTGCAAAGCGATCGCCAATATACGGCGCTAAATGGTGAAACCCTAAGCTTAAAAGGCCGCAGCATGATGTTTGTGCGCAATGTAGGCCACCTAATGACCAATCCAGCAATTACCGACGTAAGCGGTAACGATGTGTTTGAAGGCATTATGGATGCCATGTTTACTGCAACAGCGGCGCTGCATGATTTAAATTCTAGCAGTGCGCTTAAAAACTCCAGTGCGCAAAGTATAAATATTGTAAAACCTAAAATGCATGGTCCTGAAGAAGTGGCATTAACTAACACGCTATTTAACATGGTTGAAGAAGCACTTGGCTTAGAAAAAAACACCATTAAAATGGGCATTATGGATGAAGAGCGCCGTACTTCAGCTAACCTAAAAGCCTGTATTCATGCAGCAAAAGAGCGTGTAGTATTTATTAATACCGGATTTTTAGATAGAACAGGTGATGAAATTCATACCTCAATGCACGCCGGTGTGGTACTGCCTAAAGCCGCTATTAAATTAGAGCCGTGGATCAGCGCCTACGAAGATCGCAACGTAGACATTGGTTTGGCTTGTGGCTTAAGCCATAAAGCACAAATAGGTAAAGGTATGTGGGCTATGCCCGATAAAATGGCATTAATGATGGAGCAAAAAATAGCTCATCCTAAATCAGGTGCTAATACCGCGTGGGTGCCCTCCCCTACTGCAGCAACTCTGCATGCCATGCATTATCATGATGTAGATGTATTTAGCGAGCAGCAAAGCATTGCTAAGCGTGCTATTGCCAGCCTAGATGAGCTACTTACCCCGCCATTAATGGACGAGCCTGAGCTACTTAGCAAAGAAGATATTAAAACCGAGCTTGAAAACAACGCCCAAGGTATTTTAGGTTATGTAGTACGCTGGATTGACCAAGGGATTGGCTGCTCTAAAGTGCCCGACATAAACCACATTGGCCTTATGGAAGACAGAGCAACACTGCGTATTTCAAGCCAACATATGGCTAACTGGCTGCATCATGGTATTTGCAGCGAGCAACAAATTAGATCAACCATGGCCAAAATGGCAAAAGTGGTAGATGGCCAAAATGAACACGACAGTGCTTATAAGCCTATGGCAATTAGTGAGCAATCACTTGCTAATAATATTGCCTACCAAGCGGCACTAGCCTTAGTGTTAGAAGGAGCTAATCAACCAAGTGGCTACACTGAGCCTTTATTGCACAGCTACCGCTTAAAATATAAAGCGCAGCAAGGTACTTAACACTTAACTTCAAGTAATAAAACCCCCTAGTTAGCATACAAAAACCAGCCAAAGTGCTGGTTTTTATTTATTTGCCAAAAATACCAGCCAATATTAATAACTAAGGTGAATGGCTAACATTCATCTTAGTAGCCGTTATTAGTTTTTAACCACAAAAAAGCGCGTTTTGCTTACACAAAACACGCTTTTTCTAAAATTATTACCGCTTTAATATACAGCTTTAATTAGTTTTTGATGATTGCGTTGTGATAAATATTTTGTACGTCATCACAATCCTCAAGCATAGTGATGAACTTATCAAAGTTAGCAATTACTTCTTCATCTGTAATTTCAATATGCACTTGCGGGACAAAAGTAATTTCGTCTACTTCAAAATTAATGCCTTCAAACGCCTCTTCAAGGGCTGTTTTAGCTTTAAAGTATTCTGTATGTGGGGCAAACACCGATACTTTACCGTCTTCAACTTCAACATCGGTTACATCAACGTCAGCCATCATTAGTGCTTCTAACACAACTTCGTCATCATCGCCTGAAAAACCAAGTACAGCAAAATGATCAAACATATGTGCTACACAACCCGGTGTACCAATTTTTGAATCTGTTTTAGTAAAAGGCAAACGTACATCTTTAATAGTACGATTTGGGTTATCGGTTAAACAGTCAACAATAACCATACAATTTCCAGGGCCATAACCTTCGTAACGTGCAGTTGAGTAATCCTCCCCTGCTCCACCGGCGGCTTTTTCAATTGCTTTTTCGATAACATGCGCAGGCACTTGATCTTTTTTTGCCTTTTCGATTAAGCGGCGCAAAGTTTGGTTTACATCTGGGTCAGGTTCGCCGTTTTTAGCTGCAACGTAAATTTCTTTGCCGTATTTTGAATTTACTTTAGTTTTTGCGTTAGCCGTTTTAGCCATCGAACTTTTACGAACTTCAAATGCTCTGCCCATCATGTACCTCTAATGAATACGTTAAACTTGTCGACATTTTACCAATTCAAAACGTATTGGGCTAGCACCACGTTAATATATAACGTTTATAACACCACACTAATTACATAAAAAAACAAACAAGGCGCTATTTAACATAACACAACTTTTTGTGCGTAATTGTCAATTAAAGTAACTAACTGCGTAAAATCATGTAATACATAATCGGCCTGGCTAGCATAACTAGGAGTAACATCGGGGGCGTATAAACATGCACGCATATTGGCATTATGCGCTGCCTGAATATCATATAAAAAATCGCCCACATACAATAAATTACTTGGGCTCATATTCCACAAGGTAGCAATATTATTTAATGCACTCGGATCGGGTTTTGCTGGCGCGTCACTTCGGGTAAGCACTATTTCTATTGGCAGTGGATTATTTTGTAACTTAATAGCGGCCGCTTTGTCAAAATTGCGTGTAACTATCGCCATTGGAATGTTTTTAGCTTTAAGGGCATTTACAGCCTCACTCACACCGGGTAGCATTTTGGCATGTTGAGCGTCGAGTAACTCATGCTGATGTACAATATTCATTGCTTCTTCGCGCATATATGCTGAAGGCAATTGGGCAATATAATCGAGTAAGTCTTGCTCACACGGGCACCCTATTTGCGCTTTAATTAATGAAAAGTCTAATTCTGATGACACTAAAGTGCCATCTAAATCAAAAATCACACCTTTAATCGCTTCAATCTGCATTTATATATCCTTCCTTGTATTTAATACCCATTGAATTAAACCCTATATAAAAATAACTTCATCGTTTATAAAACTAAATCACTGATGAATAACAAAATTTATATACCTAACCTGACCTCTGGTTAAGAGATTTACTAACATACTAAATCATAGTTATATTTAAATTTATTTTCTCTAGCCAGAGATTTTCAGTGAAAACAAGGCGAATTTACGCGTCAATAGCTGGCCTATTGCAAGTAAATTCAACGCAGTTAACGCTGAAAGTAGCTGCTTGAGATAGATTTATTATCCAAAGTTCAGGTTACCTTGCTTGCTAAAAAGCACACTAATATACAAGGTATATTAACGTAATTTAGTATTAAGTCGATCAGAAAAACGGGAATGAAAATAACAAAAACGCGCACAGTGACTGTGCGCGTAGTTTGTAGGATTATTGTTGCTCAAACCTTGCTTCAAGCCAAGTATCGTCTTGAGTAAAGTTTAAGGTTTTTATTTTTCCTTGTCCTTCAACGTTAACCATATTAACTTGCGAAGGCCATAAGTCGCGCAGTGCACCGTTACTCATTTTAATTCCTGCAATTTTTACCGGAATTGGCGCTTCTTGGTAAACCCAAAAAAACTTGCCATCAACTTGTGCTCCTACAAAGTTAAGCGGCAGTGGTTCACCGTTTAACGTTTGTAGCGCAACATGCGACTCTACATACTTAGCAAAGCGTTGTTGATCTATTTTATTGCTAATAATATCAACCTTACCTTTAAATAAGTGCGCCACAGCATGCTCAGTATCGTGCAAATAAAAACGATGCATTAGCTCAATATTATTAGTACGTTTATTAAAAAGCACAGTAGTAACAGACGACTTTAATTGATGCGCCATACTAGGCGCAGCAATTAATAAACTAACAATAATTAGCAATATGCGCATTATTGTTGCTCCTCACTGCTGTTATTTTCGTCGCCTTTAGGTTCGTCTTTTTTAAGCTCGGTTTTAATATCTTGCATAATATCGCGGCTTACTTTTGCTTTGCTCTTTTCTTTTTTAAATACTTCTATGCGTGATGGAATAATACGACGCGGGTAGTTATTATTTTCAATATCTACGTCAGCCGTTTCCCAGCGCGGATCGATAGTAACCGACACCAGCGATTTATTTTTGTCAGTCACTATTAATTTTTGCACATTTTTATAATTACGACGCCAAATTTCGGCCGCAATATAACGCTCTTCTTTGCTGCCATCTTCAAAAGTCAGCTCTAATAAAATAGGCATTACTAAGCCGCCTACGTTAGAAAACTCCATTACGTAGTAGTTTTGGTCTTCTTTTATTGCACGCTCAAGCGTTTTACGCTCCCACGGCTCTAAGCCCTTTAAAAACTTGTTGTACGCGTTGCGTTCTTTATTAGTAACGGTAAAACGGTCGTTTTCGTCATAAAAGTCGGTAACATCGGGATTTTCTTCTACCCAGGTTTTTTTACCTTGTGCGCGGTTACGCTCTACAAACAGCGAAGTTGGCTTATTTGCTTCAATATCGCGTAGGCGACTAAAATCAATATCAGGGTTTTTAGTGTCTAAACGCAGTTGATATACCTTATCTAAAGCAATATCTACGTGATCTGTGGTAAAAAACCAACCACGCCAAAACCAATCTAAATCAACACCCGAAGCTTCTTCCATAGTACGAAAAAAATCAGCTGGGGTAGGGCGCTTATACTTCCAGCGCTGGGCGTATTCTTTGAACGCAAAATCAAACAGCTCTCGGCCTAAAATAACTTCACGTAAAATATTAAGTGCAGCAGCGGGTTTAGTGTACGCGTTAGGGCCTAAACGCAATACGCTGTCTGACTGGGTCATTATAGGCACTTGAATTTCTGACTTCATATACGCCACTATATCGCGCGGCTCAACACCCCATGGAATGCTCGGATCCCACTCTCGCCCTGCAACACCGTCTAAAAAGCTATTTAAACCTTCATCCATCCAAGTCCATTGGCGCTCATCTGAGTTTACTATCATCGGAAAGTAAATATGACCCACTTCATGGATCACTACACCGAGTAAAAATCGTTTTTCTGCTTGAGAGTAAGTACGAGTTCCATCATCTTGCAGCTTAGTGCGCGGGCCATTAAAGGTGATCATTGGGTATTCCATACCACCAACAGGGCCATTTACTGACTGCGCGGTTGGGTATGGGTAATCAAATGAATACTTTGAATACACTTCCATAGTGTGAATAACAGCTTCGGTTGAATATTTTTTCCATAAATCGCCCCCTTCTTTAGGGTAAAACGACATAGCCATAACCAATGGCTGTTCATCACCGCCTTGCTGATAGCCTTTAGCATCCCACATAAATTTGCGTGACGACGCCCAAGCAAAGTCGCGTACGTTATTAGCTTTAAAGTGCCACGTTTTAGTTTTATCTGTACTGGATTTTTCGTTATCGAGCGCTTCTTCTTCACTAACAATAAACACAGGGCGTTTAGCATTTTCGGCTTGCTTTAAACGTTTGCGTTGCGTGCTCGTTAATACGCTACTTGCGTTATTAAGCTTACCCGTTGCCGACACGATATGATCGCTAGGTACGGTAATTTCAACATCGTAATCACCAAACTCTAAGGTAAATTCGCCGCCACCTAAAAATGTTTTATTAGTCCAAGCTTCGTAATCAGTATAAGCAGCTAAACGCGGAAACCACTGCGCCACTAAAAATATATCGTTACCATCTTTTTCAAAGTGCTCATAGCCCGAGCGTGCGCCTACTGCATCTTCTTCAACTAAGTTAAACGCAAAGTTCATGCTAAATTCGGCTTCTTTACCTGGCTTTAACGGCTTATTTAGGTCAATGCGCATTAAGGTATCAACCACGGTTACACGTAACTCGTTGCCATTGTCATCTTTTACATTGCTAATTGTATAGCCAAGCTCGTTGTCACTCATAAACTGTTGACGACGAAGGTCGCCTAAACTTAACTTAGCGGGTTTATCGGCTGGTAAACTTGTTAAAGTACTTTTAAACGTTTGCGTGGTTTCTGCAATTGAATCATTTTTAAAAACGTTTTGATCTAACTGTAACCATAAGTACTTTAATGTGTGTGGTGAATTGTTTTTATATTCTATTTTTTGGCTACCGCTTATACGGCGCTTTTTTTCGTCTAATTGTACGTCAATATCGTAATTAACGCGTTGCTGCCAATAATTTTCGCCAGGTTCTCCGGCAGCACTTCTATAAACATTTGGTGTTGGCAATGCTTCGTCTAGTTGACGAAACTTATCGATATAGCTGCCTTTGGTTTGCTCAATAGCAGACGCTAAAACAGTGCTCGACATTGCTATTGGCAATATAACCGCACTTAGCGTATAAATTATTTTTTTCATTATTAAACCTGTTAGATTTTAGTGTGCGCACTTTGACAAAATTATCGTTTTTCTTCAATAAAATAACGATAAAGTGCGACTTTTTCAGGCTAGTTTTCACTATTTTTTTACAATTAAAGCGCATTATTCTTTTAGATAAAATTAATTAAACGTGAATTAAAATAATAAAACTGTAAAGGGGCTTTACAGTTTGTCGTTTTAAATAAAAATAATTGCCAAATATCAGCTAAAAATAACGGCTTACAGCTACTAAATCTCCCTCTGTATTTTGGCTTCAAAGGTAGCCAAATGTAATTATTTAGCAAAAAAGTTAATCCCTTTGTATGAGAAACCGCCAATAGTGAAGTTTATGGTTGATCTTTGTATCCATTTGTACTTAGAATCGCCCACTTTTTTCATTTGAGGGTAATTTAATATAATTATTTTCAAATATGTTTATTAATATTTTAGTGTTGAAAAGTGTGGTGGTGTATGGATTTTTATGTTCTAAAAAAGCAGCAAAAACTAATTGCTATTCCAGCAGACGCGCAAAACTGTAAGCAGTATTTAAACTCAGGTTATTTGTATATTGACAAAGTGGCCGCTTGTAACGAAAAAAATGCATTGAAAGCATTACAAGCTAAAAAAGCCAAAGCAATTAAACTGCCGTTATTTATGGCACTTTTAGCCTTGCCTCTTATTTATGTTGGTTGGTTTAGCTTAGGAGCTAGCTAAAACCCATTCACCCTAGCAAGATGAGCCTATAAGGTTGCATCTTTAACTGCCTTGGGTATATTGGCGCTCTTACGATTTTTTAAGAGCGCTACATGAAAGTTCTGCACACTTCTGATTGGCACCTTGGCCAACAATTTTATGAATATGACCGTCGTCATGAACACCTTGCTTTTTTCACTTGGCTGTTAGCCACTCTCGTTGAGCAACAAATAGATTTACTGCTCGTTGCTGGCGATATTTATCATACTGCAACCCCCAGTGCTAGCGCCGAGAATCAACTCTATCAATTTATTAAAGATGCCAAAAAGCAGTGCCCTAATTTACATGTAGTAATTATTGCCGGGAACCACGACTCTGCAAATCGTATTTTAGCCGCGCAACCGTTACTCGCTCAATTTGATACCCATGTTGTAGGGCGTTTTGAGGCAACAGCAGCGGCTGATACCGTAATCACTATTAACACTAACAAAAAACGCGCTGTAATCGTTGCCATGCCATTTTTGCGCGCAAGCGATGTAACTACACTCAGCCAAACCAAAAGCGGCCCTAGCTATGCCCAAGGCGTTAAAAAGGCATATGAACTTGCCCTTGAGCATGCAGCTACTTTACAAAGTGAAAATACCCCGTTAATTGTTATGGGGCACCTTCATGCTAAAGGCGGCGATATATCGAGTGACTCTGAGCGCAACTTAGTAATAGGCGGCGAAGAAGCCATATCTGCCAACGTATTTGGTAAACAAGCACACTACGTTGCGCTGGGGCATTTACATAAAGCGCAGCAAGTTGCTAAAAATGAATGCATTAGATACAGCGGTACGCCAATTCCTATGTCGTTTTCAGAGCGAAATTACAGCCACCAAGTAAATGTAGTTGAATTTAATAGCGATGAAAAACAGCAAATTAGTGTAACTGTAAACCCCCTTTACATTCCTCGTTTAGCCGATGTAATAGTTTTACCGAAAGGGGAGTGCGTACCATTAGCTGAGCTATGCGAGGAAATTAAAGCCCTCGACACCACAGCCAATACAATAGCACCATATTTACGGGTAAAACTTAAATCTAGCGATACCGACACCACCTTCAGAGAACAAATAGAACAAGCGCTTGAGGGTAAACATATTCGTTTTTGTGGCATAGAGCGCGTGCGCGAACAAGCAGCTAACAATGAAGGCGGCGCAGTATTTGAAGATTTAACTGAAGTTGAAATGCTCAACCCACTTAATTTATTAGAACAAGCATTTGCAAACGACAAAGATATGCACGGTGAAAGCGTACCCGACGCACTAAAAAACCTATTAAACGATGTTATTAACGAACTAGAGGAGCAACAGCAACTATGAAAATAACC
>TARA_R110000796_G_scaffold59629_1_pt1 | contig 11934 bp, 20 predicted proteins | sample TARA_R110000796 | Tara Oceans TARA_R110000796 (sample SAMEA4397815) | marine metagenome | biome: Polar Biome; feature: [SRF] surface water layer (ENVO:00010504); material: water (ENVO:00002006), including particulate matter (ENVO:01000060) such as... | depth 5 m | reverse complement strand
TTCCAGCCATTGCCGCAATTCAAAAAGTCTTGGCACAAGAGCCTTGGACACCAGAAGACACAGCGCATCGTCCCGGTGGCTTGGCGCAGGCAGATTGGACAACGCTGACGGACGCGGATCGTAAGTCGTATCAGCTTGGGCACAACGCAGGGGTGAAGCACCAAAAGCAGGTAACTAAGCGCCAGCCGCTGACGGATGCGGAGATCATGCAGATTGAATTGGGCCTTCGCCAATACAACAGCCGCGACACCTACGACCTGTCGCTGAATGAATTTGCCCGAGCCATCGAGGCCAAGCTAAAGGAAAAGAACAATGGATAGATTAGACAGCCCGTGCATAGCGGTGTGCACAACGCTTTACGACGACTACTGCAAGGGGTGCGGCCGGCACTATGCCGAGGTGGCGCACTGGAGCGCGCTGGGTGAGGAGGAGCGAGAAAAGGTCTGGCAGCGCATTGATGGTGAAGGCACCTGGTGGCGTTACAACAAGTACAAGGACAGGGTGCCGAAATGACCACGAAGCGCATCACCATAAGCATCGATGCTAACGTCGACAGCATCCGAGACTTCATTGCCAAGGAGACGGGCATTCGCATGAGCTACGTCCAGATATTTAACTACCTCATTCACTTCTACATAAAGCACGCACAAGAGCCGCGGACGAAGTGGAATTCAATTGAAAAGGTAGAGAAATGAGCAAAGACAAGCAGCAGGCGCAGATGTTTCTAGACGCTGCGGCTCAACTTCAGGCTGAAAAGGAATTCAACTTTTGTCCTAAATGTGGCAAGCGGTTGGCTTCCGGATTTGTTGAACTTTCAATTCACACTTGCAATCCACTAAAGAAGAAATCATGAACACTCGGGTCAGGGTCATAAAGTACTGGTTTGAAGATGGCGCCTTGCTGTCAAAGGAAATTATTGAGTCTGGGTACGATGAAAAGCCTGTCGAGCCTGGGAGGTGGGTCGGTCTGACTGATGAGGAGTGCGTCGAGGCAATTGATTCCGTCTTCTCCTTGGCCTTGGACAACGCAGACGTATCTGACAAAAGCGTTATCCACTACGCCCGAGCCATCGAGACCAAACTGAGAAGGAAAAATACATGACAATGCAGGTTGCAACCAACTCAGGGGACTTCCTAGAATTTGCTCTTGGGTCGGTAAGTTCGTCAAACGCGGGCGGCAGTCGCGTGACAGTCGGAGAGACGACACCAGCCAAGTGGGTGATCCGCAATGCGTAAAAAGTACAAGCCAAAACCAATCAAGCTCAACGCCCTTGATTGGGTGGTCTCTGGCTTGCGCCCCATATCGTCGGCCAAGAATGAGATTTTGGTCTTGCGGATTAAAAACCACGGGGCACTGGACTCACTCTTGTCGGGTAATGGCGGCATAAAAGACGCCGACACACTGATCGCCACCATGAACATTGTTGAGGCTCTGGCAAGCATTAAGGTTGGGGGTGATTGGGTTGATGAAATCAGGGCGGCGCAGGACGCACTGTTTGCCATGTCGACACGCGGCGTTCACACCGGATTGTTCAAGTTCACTGCCCTGGAGTTGGCGTCGATGAACACGGCGATGGACTTGCACGACGCGCAGCTTGACGCTATCACGATCGGGCAGATGGAGCAGGCCATCAACATAACCAAGCGGATAATTTCGTCCGGTAAGGCAAGGGCAATTCAATGACAGACACTTATCTACCTTCACACGTAATCAATGCATCCAAGACGGTTGCTGTGGCAATCGATGTCTACTGGCAGCCAATCGATGATTGCCCAAGGGGCGTTAAGGTGCAACTGCTTGGCAAGGGCAACGTGGCGACATACGGAACGTACTACGGCGATAAATTTTGGACGCACTGGTGTCCTCTACCGAAGATGAAAAAATGACTCAACAAATCACTGAGATTCTTCAAGAGCGCGGCAAGCGTTACGGCGTTTTCACGGGCCACGCAACAATCACCCAAGACCTCAAGACCTGCATCAAGTTGCACCTTGGCGAACGCAACAAAGACTTGGCGCCGGATCAACAAGAGGCTCTTGACATGATCTGCCACAAGATCGGGCGAGTTATCAATGGCGATGCCAACTACGCTGACTCGTGGGTCGACATCGCAGGCTACGCAAAATTAGTTGCTGACCGTTTGGAAGGAATTGAACGATGACAAGCCCATTTGATTGGAGAAAGTACACGGACGAAGAGCGCGCCAAGAGGGGCGAGACTCGGAACGAAAACGACACTTCACGAAAGCGCAGCATTTCGTCTTCACGGTCAGTCGAGAGAATCCGACTTCAAAACCCGGCCTTTGGGACGTTGTCCATCAACAACAAGACGTTGGATTTGCTGGCTCAAAAGCCAAGGGACTTTGCCATCCACAAGGCGGCGGAGCCGAAAACTAAGTCACCGGAGAATGAGTCGCACCTGTAAAATTGCCGACTATGACAAAGAAAAATGTTTTCGCAGAGTGGGTCGAGCGCTATGAGCACGACCCGGTTTTGTTTGTCAAGGAGGTGCTCGGCGTCGACCCTGACCCGTGGCAAGAAAGATTTCTTGCCGCAGTGGCGCGTGGAGATCGTAAGATCAGCGTGCGCTCGGGTCACGGCGTAGGCAAATCTACGGCCAGTTCATGGGCCATGCTGTGGTTTTTCATGACCAGGTCACCCGTGAAGGTGGTGGTCACCGCGCCGACATCGGCTCAGTTGTTTGACGCGATGTTTGCCGAGTTGAAGCGCTGGGTCGGCATGATGCCCAAGCCATTGCAGGAACTGGTCAGCGTCAAGCAAGACCGGATCGTCTTCAACGCGGCGCCGGATGAGATGTTTATCTCTGCCAGGACATCACGGGCAGAGCAGCCCGAGGCCTTGCAGGGCATCCACAGCGAACACGTCATGCTGGTGGCCGATGAGGCATCAGGCGTGCCGGAGCAGGTTTTTGAGGCGGCTGCCGGATCGATGTCAGGCCACAGCGCTGTCACCCTGCTGCTTGGCAACCCGACACGGTCCAGTGGGTTCTTCTATGACACCCACAACAGGCTGGCCAGCGAGTGGACAACCTTTGCGGTGAACTGCACCGACTCACCGCGGGTGAGCCATGATTACATCGAAGAAATGAAGTCCCGGTACGGCGAGGAGAGCAATGCGTACCGAATCCGCGTGCTGGGTGAGTTCCCCAGGTCGGATGACAACACCATCATCCCGATGGAGTTGCTTGAGATGGCGAAGCAGCGGGACGTGGAGCCGAGCAGGTTTTCGCCGATGATCTGGGGGCTGGACGTGGCTCGGTTCGGCATGGACAGTTCAAGTCTGTGCAAGCGCCGGGGCAACTCGGTTGGTGCAGCCCCACAGGTTTGGCGCAATCTGGACTTGATGCAACTGACTGGTGCGGTGGTGGCCCAGTACGAGTCGGCCGATCCCGATGACAAGCCTGAAGAGATTCTGGTCGACAGCATTGGACTCGGCGCCGGCGTGGTCGATCGTCTGCGGGAGTTGGGTCTGCCGGCGCGAGGCATCAACGTAAGTGAAAGCCCCAGCTTTGGGGCGATGTACATCAACCTGAGAGCCGAGCTTTGGCACTTGGCAAAAGCCTGGTTGGAAAAACGAGACTGCCGGCTGCCGGATGACGCGAGGCTTATCAACGAGTTGGCGTCCTTGCGGTACTCGTTCGCCAGCAATGGCAAGGTCAAGGCAGAGTCAAAAGATGACATGAAAAAGCGTGGATTGAAGTCCCCCGACGTGGCCGACAGCTTCATCCTGACGTTTGCCAGCACGGCGACCACGGGACTGTACGGCGCAAAACCCGGTAATTCTTGGGCCAAGCCCCTGCGTCGGAACGTCCCCAGATTGGCTTAAATCAGTGAAAATAGGGCATTCACGAAAGGGACATCCATGTCATTCGCCCCATCAATAACTTTGAACGACACCACGGAGCCGTTTGAGTTGCAGGTTGCCAGAGGTCAGGTACAGCGTCACCGCGTGGTGAACTTTTTTGGTTTCAATGAAAATGTAGGCACCAGCTTCACCACGCTGTGGAGCCAGGACTCGGATTACATTGTCCCGCCATCAGCTTCTACCATGACGCTGGTCAGCAATTCGGCGTCTGACACGGCTGTGTCGGTGTTGATTGAGGGTCTTGACGCTGACTACAATGAGATTCAAGAAGTGCTGGTGACAAACGGTACAACTGACGTAACCACGGCAAATTCTTATTTGCGCATCAACAGAATGCTTCAATTCATTGGGTTTGCTGTTGGTGACATCACGCTAAGTGTTGGCGCCTCGGTTTACGGAAGGATTGCAGCCGGTGTTGGAGCCAGTCAGATGTCGCAATACACTGTACCTAACAACAGTACTTTTTACTTGTACAGGATCAGCGGATGGTCAGCCACGGCCATAGGATCAAGCAAATACATTTCATTTAGAAATCACGTAGAGACGAACGGCGGAAACGCTACGAACTACAATTTTGCGGATGCCACATTTATTAACACATTTGAAATTATCCGGCAGTTTCCATTCAAGTACGACGAGAAGTCAACTATTAAACTTCAAGCCAAGTCAAGCTCAACGACAAATCATGTTGCTTTTGCGGCAGAGGGCATTTTGATTTCAAACACTGGTTTCTGATATGAAAAAACAAGCACTAAAAACTGCCGCGGAAGACATTTTGACGGCTGGCAACAATTATTCAGCGTCGGCCATGACCAAGGCCGAGGATGTTGAGCGAGAGGCTGCCACCTTGGCCGCCGAGGAGGCCGGCGAAGAGCCGCCGATGGGCGACACTGAGTTTCAATCCATTGTTGCCAATGAGATCACTGACGCCATCAGCTACATCGACACCGATCTGAGTCCGTACCGTGCGCAGGCCACGTCCTACTATCGGGGTGACCTGTTTGGTAACGAGCAGGAGGGGCAGAGCCAAGTGGTGGCTACAGAGGTGCGCGACACGGTCAATTCCATGTTGCCAAGCATCATGCGGGTGTTCTTCAGTTCTGAACGGACGGTTGAGTATGTGCCGCGCAGCCAAGAGGACGTGCCGGCAGCAGAGCAGGCCACTGACTACGCCAACTACATCCTGAACCAAGACAACGCCGGCTTTACCGTGCTGTACGGCACCTTCAAGGACTCACTGGTGCGCAAGTGCGGCATCGTCAAGACTTGGTGGGCAAAGAACACCACGGTGCGCGTGGAGAAGTACACCGGACTTGATGACGGCACTCGGATGATGATTGAGCAGGAGCCTGACAGCTTTGTGACGGTCATCAAGGAATACGATGACCCAGAGTTCGGAGAGCCTCAGCAGATGGTCGACCCGATGACGGGCGCTGTCATGCTGATGCCGGCTCCCAAGCTGTATGACATCGAGGTCAAGCGGGTTATTTCCGAAGGTCGCGTTTGCATTGAGGGCGTGCCACCGGAGGAGTTCTTGATCGACAGAAACGCACGGTCAATTGACACTGCGGCGTTTGTGGGTCACCGCAAGATGGCAACAGTCGCCGAATTGGTTGCGATGGGCTACGATGAGGATGAGGTCAGCGAGTACACCACCAGCGTCGACTTCCAGAACAACGAGGAGTACCTGCGCCGTCGACCCACGACCACGACAATCGGCTCGATGAACGAGAGCATGAACCCATTCATGCAGCGGGTGCTGTACATCGAGGGGTTCATGCGTATCGACTACGACGGCGACGGTATCCCGGAGTTGCGCAAAATCTGTTGCATCGGCGAGGGCAACACGATCCTGCGAAACGAGCCGGCCGACATGGTTGGCTTTGCTGACTTCCCATTTGACCCAGAGCCGCATACCTCGCCACTGGAGGCGAACAGCGTCTATGACTACGCCAAGGACTTGCAGGAGATCAAGTCGGATATCCTGCGCAACACGCTCGACAGCTTGGCTCAATCGATCCACCCGCGTACTGCCGTGGTTGAGGGTCAGGTCAACATGGATGACGTACTGAACAACGAGACGGGCGCCGTGATCCGTATGCGTGCGCCGGGTATGGTCCAGGCACTGTCAACTCCGTTTGTCGGTCAGGCCGCATTCCCGATGCTGGAATACATGGACGGCATCAAGGAGGACAGGACGGGCATGAGCCGTGCATCGATGGGTCTCAATGCTGACGCCTTGCAGTCATCTACCAAGGCGGCTGTGAGCGCCACCATCAGCGCCAGCCAGAGCCGTCTTGAGTTGACCACGCGCATCTTGGCCGAGGGCATGAAGAAGCTGTTTAAGCAGATTCTGCAACTGACCGTGGCCAACCAGGACAAGGCGCGCATGGTTCGCCTGCGCAACACATGGGTGCAGGTTGATCCGCGTGCCTGGGACGCGACGATGGACGTGTCAATCAATGTTGGCCTTGGGAGTGGCGACACCGAGCAGAAGATGTCAATGTTGGCGATGATTGCCGGCAAGCAAGAGCAGGCACTGCAACTGATGGGGCCACAGAATCCACTGGTGAGTCCAGCCCAGTACGCCAATACCCTGCGCAAGATGGTTGAGTTGTCTGGTTTCAAGGATTCCAGCCAGTTTTTCAACGCCATTCCGGCCGACTACCAGCCACCTGTCCCGCAGCCTAAACCATCGCCTGAAGAGATGTTGGCTCAGGTGCAAGTTAAGTCCATTGAGGCTGACATCGAGAAGAAGGCCGCTGATCTTGCATTGCAGCGCGAAGAGATGTTGCTGAAGGATGACCGAGAGCGCGATAAATTGGCGAGTGAGCAGTTTATTAAGTTGCGAGAGCTTGAGTTGAAGTACAACGCACAGATCAACGAAACTCAGATCAATGCTGAAATTCAGCGAGATCGGAATGCTCAAGAGCAAATGAATATGCAGATGCAAGCGCAAACAGGGATGCCGCCACAATGAAACAAAAAATAGATTTAGGCAATCGCGCAGAGCAGTTGCTTGGTGACAGCACATTGATGGCCGCATTTTATGAACTTGAAATGCAATACACAGACAACTGGAAAACAAGTAAAGTTGACGAGTCTGCAAAGCGTGAGCAGGTTTATTTAAGTCTGTGCGTTTTGGAGGATTTGAAGACTAAGCTGCAAGTGTTTGTTGACGATGGGAAGATCGCCAAGAAGCAACTGCAAAAGATGAATAATTGATAAACTAGGAACGAATAACATGAGCAATAACACCACGGCCTCGGCCAGTGTTTCGCAAGCCATGACGGCAGACCAAGCCGCAAATGCCATCGAGTCGATGTTGTCCGGAGACGGAGACCAACAAGAACCCGAGGCGCTGATGGACGATGAGTCCGAAACCGTCGAAGAGGAAATCTCTGCTGAAGATGACGCGGCAGAGACGGAGCCTGAAGACGAAGAGTTTGAAGAGACTGAAGAAACCGAGCAAGAAGAACAGCCATCTAAGTTCACCGTCAAGATTGACGGCAAGGACGTTGAGGTGTCACTGGACGAATTGCAGAAGGGTTACAGCCGTACTGAAGACTACACGCGCAAGACGCAAGCACTGTCCCAAGAGCGAAAGCAAGCTCAGGCTGAGTTTGAATCTGTGCGAAACGAGCGTGCCCAATACGCTCAACTGTTAGGTGCCTTGCAAGAGCAGTTGTCGCAAGCAACACCCCAAGTCGACATGGATTATCTTTATAACGAAGACCCTATCGAGTGGGTGAAGCAGCGAGAGATGCAGAGATCAAACGCGGAGCGAATGACGGCAATTGCGTCTGAGCAACAGCGTTTGTCGGCCGAGCAAACGAAAGAGCAAAACGCTTATTTGAGGGATCAATTGTCCCGAGAAAAAGAATTGCTGTTGTCGCAAGCTCCGGAACTGAAAGACCCAAAAACTGCCGCGAAAGCGAAACAGGATTGGATTTTGGCAGGCAAGGCACTGGGTTTGTCTGAGCAAGAGTTGAACAACGTGAAAGATCACCGGATTTTGTTGGCACTGCGTAAGCTGGCGGCATACGATTCGATGATCGCAAAGCGCAAGGACTTGAAGCCAGTCAAGAATTCAACGCCAACGGCTCGTCCAGGCATGATTTCTAAGCAACCACAGTCGAGCATAGTAAAGCAGTCTCAACAGCGTCTCGCCAAAACTGGGAATGTCCGCGATGCGGCCAGTCTCATTGAACGACTACTTTGACTTTTTAAGGATTTATCATGGCTATTGCTTCCAACACATTCCTCACCTACTCTGCCAAGGGTATCCGTGAAGACCTCTCCAATGTGATCTACAACATCTCGCCAGAAGAGACTCCATTTGTCTCCAACATCGGCAAGGGTTCGATCGCAAACACCCTGTTCGACTGGCAGACCGACGCACTGGCAGCAGCTTCTGCCAATGCACAGCTTGAGGGTGATGAGACCTCGTATGACGCAGTTGCCGCAACTGTTCGTCTGCAAAACTATGCCCAGATCAGCCGCAAGTCGGTTGTTATCTCCGGCACTGAAGAAACAGTGAACAAGGCTGGCCGCAAGTCTGAGATCGCATACCAGATCGCCAAAAAAGGCTCTGAGATGAAGCGTGACATCGAGTTCTCGTGCCTGAACAACCAAGCTGCGGTGGCTGGTGATTCCACGACTGCCCGTACCACTGCCTCGTTGCAGGCTTTCTTGAAGACCAACACCAACAAGGCTGGCGACGGTACTGACCCGGTTTACACCACGATCCCAACTGATCCACGCAATGACGGCACCCAGCGCGCCTTCACTGAAGCGATCTTGAAGGACGTGATCCAGCAGGTCTGGACTGAAGGCGGCACCCCAAAAATGCTGCTGGTTGGCCCGGTCAACAAGGCCAAGGTTTCGGCCTTTGCTGGTATCGCTGCCTCGCGTTTCAATGTTGATGGCGCCAAGCCTTCGACCATCATCGCTGCCGCCGACATCTATGTCAGCGACTTTGGTAATGTGTCGATCGTTCCTTCGCGCTTCCAGCGTGAGCGTGACGCCTTCATCCTTGACGGCGAGTACGCATCCATCGACTACCTGCGCCCAATGCAGACGGTTGACATGGCAAAGACTGGCGACGCTGAGAAAAAGCTGTTGCTGTGCGAGTGGGCATTGCGTATCCACACTGAAGTCGCCCACGGCGGTGCGTTTGACCTGACCACCTCTTAATCTGAGGTAACCACTAAGGGGCTGGGCTAATAACTCAGCCCCTTTTTTACATGATCGACACAAGAATTCTTTCCCAAAACAAAGCGGCTGGCATCACGCAGCTTTGGCATGAGCATCTCGATGGCAGCGTGACAATTGAGACAAAGCAAGACATCACCGATATTATCGAGAACAACAAGGCGACGTACAACAATGTTGACGGCAAGGCCAACTGGAAAGGTGAGATGCACAAGGTTGGGAGTATCCCGATGAGCATCTACCACGAACTGCAAAAGCAGGGCATTTTGCAAGACCCGAAAAGGCTCAAGACTTGGCTGAACGACCCTGATAACAAGGTGTTCCGCACGCGGCCGGGACGGGTATGATTGACCTATGGCAATCACCAACTACACCGAACTGCAATCCGCTGTCGCTGATTGGTTAAATCGTTCAGATTTAACGTCTGCGGTTGCCAACTTTATTTCTCTGACCGAGACGCAGACAGAGCGAAACTTGCGCGTGCGTCAGATGCTGACACGGGCTGATGCGACAATCGACACGAAGTACAGTTCGGTTCCGGCTGATTTCTTGCAGACTCGGACGTTCAAGCTGACCGGCACCACGCCATTGCAACCTCTGGATTTTGCGACGGATGACCAGATGGATGACTTTGAGGCTGGTAACATAGCACCAAGCCGGCCGATGTACTTCAGCGTAGTAGGAAACCAGTTCAGGGTACACCCTGCGCCTGACTCATCCTACGCCGCTGAGTTGTCTTACTTCGCTAAGATTCCACGTTTATCGGATGCAACACCCACAAACTGGCTGCTGACAGCGGCGCCAGACATTTACCTTTACGGCGCATTGATTCAGTCGGCTCCGTACTTGAAGGACGATGAGCGCATCAACGTGTGGACAACGCTGTATTCCGCAGGCTTGGATGCGCTAAGGGTTGCAGATCAGGGCGCGACATCAAGCCGTGGTGTTTTAAAAGCAAGAGTTAAATCATTTGGAGTGCGCTAATGTCATCATTTTCAGACTACACAGAGAACCTCGTTCTCAACTACTTACTGACAACCAACTCTGTCACTCGCCCAACGGCTTGGTATGTTGGACTGTTTACAGCGGCGCCAAGTGACACCGGCGGCGGCACCGAGGTTTCTGGCAGCGCATATGCCCGAAAGGCCACCGGAACGATGGCGGTCACTGGCGCGGCCACAACAGCAGCAAATGCAGCGGCCATCGAGTTTGCGGCTGCCAGTGGTGGCAACTGGGGCACGTTGACTCACGCTGCAATCTTTGATGCGCTGACTGCCGGCAATATGCTGGCCTGGGCGCCACTGGCCACAGCCCGAACCATCAACGATGGCGACGTGTTCCGTATCCCAGCTTCCAGCTTGACAGTCACACTGACTTAACATGGCTGCATACGGCTCCGGCGACTACGGCGGGGGCAACTACTCCTTTGGGGTGAGCCTTGGCGCCGTAGAAATCACAGACGCGAGTTCTGCATCAGTTGCAGCGACTCGCGTTTGCATTGGTGATGCGGCTGTTTTATCGGCATCAGCACAAGAGGTTTCTGGTCAGGCGGTGCGATTTGGTCAGATATCGGTAGCAGCATCGTCATCAGCGGCTATTGCTGGCGATAAAATTGTTGATGCGGCGGCAACTATTGCTGCGGCGTCATCGTCGGGCTGCGCTGGCCTGCGGTACGCCGTCTCAAGCGCCAGCATCAACGATGAGTCGTTGGTTGCGGCTACGGGTCTGCGTTACGCGGTCGGTAACGTGGCAGTGGCCGATGAATCGAGTGTGGCTATTGATGGTCAACGTGTCGCATTTATAAGCTGCACGATCGCCGATGAGTCAACAATGGCTGTTGACTCCAATGTCATTGTCAATCAGCCGGTTCAGATTGTTGCTGGCAGTGAGTTGATTGTTAGCTCCTTGCGGGTGATGTCGTTCAGCCTTAGCCTAAATTGCACTTCATCCATGTACGCATTTGGAGCGTATAAATGGAATAATCAGGGTGATACAACAGAGACTTGGACGCCGATTCCAGATGCATCCGAGACGTGGACACCGGTGGCTGATACGGCTGAAGTTTGGGAAACCGTTTAAGGAACATACATGGCAGATACCACAACCACCAACCTTGGGCTAACAAAGCCCGAGATTGGCGCATCAACAGACACATGGGGCACCAAGATCAACACTGATCTTGATACCGTCGACGGCATCTTCAAGGCCGATGGCACGGGCACCTCAGTTGGCCTAAGTGTCGGCGCCGGCAAGGCGCTACGGGTTGGTGGGTCATTCTTGTCAAGCGGCACCTTTTCCCTGACCGGAGACCAAGTGCAGATTTCTGAGGGCGGCACCGGCGCCACAACAGCACCCGCTGCGCTGGTGGCTCTTGGTGAGCGTACTGGCGCCACAGGGGCATTGGTGACGCCATCGGGAACAACTGGTGAGCGCCCAACGGGTGTCGCTGGCTACCTACGGTTCAACACTACACTGTCAAAGCCCGAGGTCTACAATGGGACAGCCTGGGGTTCCGTTGGCGGTGGTGCCACGGGCGGTGGATCAGACACTATCTTTAACCTTAATGGCCAAGTAGTAACCACTAACTACACAATTCCATCAGGCAGTAACGCATCCACTGTAGGGCCGCTATCCGTACCATCTGGGGTTGCAATAACAATTTCTAGTGGATCACGTTGGATAATTTTGTGATCACAGTAATATTTAATAAGTTAGAGAGGGATATCAAATGTCAATTACATTAAACGGTGATGGATACATCTACGGAGCAGCGGGGGTTGGCACTGGGGGTGGCAATAACGTAGCCTTCTATGAAACTGACAACACCGTTTCTGCT
>TARA_R110000796_G_scaffold114269_4_pt1 | contig 11944 bp, 1 predicted proteins | sample TARA_R110000796 | Tara Oceans TARA_R110000796 (sample SAMEA4397815) | marine metagenome | biome: Polar Biome; feature: [SRF] surface water layer (ENVO:00010504); material: water (ENVO:00002006), including particulate matter (ENVO:01000060) such as... | depth 5 m | reverse complement strand
GGTAAAACAGGGATTTTAAATCAATTCATAAATTGGGGATATTATGGCGAGAGTGATTTTAGTATTTCAGTACACCCTATAACGATAGATGGCGTAGTAACTAAAGAATTAGAAATTGCTATCACACATCAAGGTGCAAAAATTAACATTCCATTATCAGCGTTAGTTAATGAAAAAGGTAATACTAGAATGGTTGGGGATCCTGCTATATTACAGTTAACAGACTTCTTGAAGACAAAGTATATGAATGTCAACAAGAGAGATATGAATAACGAAAGCTTGAAAAGCTTCTGGTTACCAACTGGATGGTCAAAGGCTACACCAACATCTCCACCATTGATTACATATAAGAAATACGATAGTTATAACGACTATGTGTTAGAGAACAACCTATATAGTGATGTGCAAAAAACAGACGAAAGTATAGATGAAATACCTACCTTTGTGAATCAGTACATAACATTTGATGAAGAAACTACTCCAACCCTACCAGAAATGGATATGGAAGAAGAGACAGAAGAGGAGGCACCTACAAATACTGATAGCACTGAGTTAGAAGAAATAGTTGAGTATAAAGGAAATGTTTATAGTGTTGTAATTAAAGGTGACAATAGAGTAATTACAAATGTAGAGTCAGGAAAGGTTATTAATCCTACATCATCAGTAGGTAAGAATGTGATGAAAGGGGTAGATTGGGAAGCAGTAGGAGCTATTCAAGGTACCAATACCAAAGGATCTGCAACTGCACCAGATAAAGGAATGGATGTACCACCTTTAGACCAGTATTCAGATTTCTTAAATTCTGAGGGTGAGTTTGGACCTGATGGAGGAGGAAGTACATTTCAAAATGCACTTAAACCATCATCAAAACCAACTAAGGATGCACCTAAGAATACTGATCCAAAAGACAAGACAAACTGTCCAATAGCACCAAAAGGAAAAAAGAAGAAACCAAGAAATATATAAATAATGGCTTGTATTACAATTTTAGGAACAGACAGTAGATTAAAAGAGGCTATATTAGATCAATATAACGGTGATACTAATAAAGCAGATATTATTGTTAATGATATTTTGTTAAATAATGTTACTGTACAAGGTGACAATAGCTTTCAAAAATTTCTTGAGGCTAAAAATGATGTTCAAACATATGAGAATGGTGAACCCACTATTGCTGAATTTAATGAATGGACTGACTATGTAGATCATCAGAATAAAATCAATAAGAAGTTCTCTACTAATTCATTTGATACAACAACTAAAGAATTTTTAGAGTTATCTGAGGGCTTCACAGTTGAGCTAATGAATACTCTTTTCAATATCAAAGGATTTACTCCTAACGATCTATTTGAAGAAGGAGCAATGCTTAAAATCAATGATAGAAATGTCTTTAATGTTACTTTAGCTAAAGTTAAATCTGATATTAAAGAGTATGGTGAAAATCCTGAAAGAAATAAAATGTTGTTAGATGCTTTAGACCAGTATCCTGAAATATTTTTTAGTGCTTATAGAGGGTACTTACAAACTACATTTCAAGTAAATCTTGATGTAGACGCAATACTTAGTGATGCAATTGAGACATCAGATACTAAAGAAACTAAAGACTCAGCATTTAATAAAAGTGCTAATGAGTTTGACCAAAAAGGTTCAGCTCCAAATGGTATTAAAATTCTTATTGCAGGTCTTCCTGATATGAACAAGGATGGTCAAGCTGTACCTAATGATTTAGGTTTAATTCCTTCTGTTGATTATGACTCAACCTTTAATTCTATACAACAAGCATTAGTAGAAGTTCCTGGTGATATGAATCTTATGCTACAAGCATTAGCTACAAAAGCACAATTTGTACCACCTCTTACAAAACTAGCTGAAAGATTAAATTTTGGTAAGGATTCTTATACTCCTGCAAGTAAGCCAGAAACTTATGCTAAAGAGCAACTGCTTAGAACACAATTTGTAAATCAGTTTAATAAAAGTAGAAATGAATACACTCTTCACATTAAAAATGAAGATGGTAGTATTTCAGTTATTAATGCTAACCTAGATAAAGTAGAAAATATAATTCTTAGAGAATGGGAAAATAACCTTAAAGAGATATTATCAAAAAACCCTAATGCATATAAAGACCTTAAAAAACTAAAGGTAAAAGGTAAAAGAGCAGTTCTTGAAGCTCTTGGTATTGAAATGGATAACTATACATTAGTTCCATCAACAGTATTCCAAGCTATTAAAGATTATGGGCTTGAAAGTGAAGAGTCATTTAGAACAATATTTTCCCCTAAAGAAGGAGAAGGAGTTAAAGCAAGACTTCGTAATATAGCTACAATAAAGGCTAAAAATAGTAATGATAATGTAGACTTTCAACATTTTAATGCTGAAGGAAAGATTATCTATGGTATTACACTTAATACTTATCTATCATCTCTTGCAAAGGACTTACGTTTCTATTCCGGAACAGACCAATTGAAGATACTATACCCAGAAATCTTTGAAGCTGACTACAATCAGAGTTCAGACTGGCTTTCTAAAATATTAGCAGGTAATAAAATCAATGTAGGTGCATTTGATGGTTTCATATCTAAGTCAGATAGAGGTGCGGCTAAAACATCTAAGGATTTAAAAGCTAAAGATCTAAATGTACAGCGTATAACAGGAATGCTTATGGAAGGAAAATATCCTTTCTTACGTAGTGCAGATAGGACTACTGAAAACTATTTCTATTTTGAAGAGACATTTAGAGGTCAAACTGACCTTATTGTAGATGGTAGAGATGCTATGCAAAATTATCTTGCCAGTCATTTGGAAGATGAGATTGCTGCTATGTCAAATAAAAATGTAAACATCGTACACTACGATAAAAACAATAAAGATTTTAGAGCTTTCCATATCAATAAGAATGGAAAAAAGAAGTCATTACTTGAAGAGTTTAATCCTAAGATTACAACTATCAAGAATAAAATAGCTAAAAATAGTACTGCAGCTCTTAGACAAGAATTATCCGATGAAATGGAGAAAGGTCTAAACAAAATTAAAGCTGAAGAGGACTTATGGCAAAATGAAAAAGTAGTTTCTTTCATCCAGACGATGATGGATCAAATGGTCGAAATAGAGAAAGCTCAACTTGAAGATAATGGTGTCCTTGAAATGGATAAGCTTGAGTACAAGCATATTGGTGAAGCTGTTGAGAAGTACGGTAGTATAGAATCAGTTATTGACTTATTTGCATTAAACTCATTTGCAAGTGCAATTGAGCAGACTAAAGTATTTGCTGGTGATTTAGCATTCTACAAAAATCCTTCTGATATATTCAAGAGAATGTCAATGCTAAACTCTACTAAGGAGTCAGCTAGGACTGATGCTGAAATGAATAGATATTTAAACAGTCTTGACCATAAGTTTAGTCATAGAACTAGAGTTACTGATAGTCGTATTAAAACTGTTACTATTAATGATGTAATGTCTAAGGCTTCTGATTACAGTGGTGCATTTGATACAATGCTTCAAGATGTATTTGGTAAAGACTACAAAAGATACTCGAAAGTATATAACGATATAAATGAGGCAGATGGTTTTGCTTACATGACGTATGATGAGTACAGAATTGCTTCAGAGAGATTTGGGGAATGGTTACCATCAGATGAAGCACTTTATAACCGTATTGCAGCAGGAGAAAAGAATCTTATTCCGGAAGTAATGCGTAGAGCAACAGTTAAGAAATACCAATATACAGGTAAACTTGTTGGACCTACTGCTGTTAATGCTATAGCAGGAAGAAAGTTTGCAATTATGCCACTTATTCCAGGTGCTATACCAGTAGGTTCTGTATTAGAGGAATTAAATACTGAGATGCTTGCCAACAATGTAGGAATGGCTTTTTATGAGTCTGCTGCTAAGTTTGGACACAGTATATTTGAGAATGAAGATGGTAATGTAGGTGCTCACTCAATGTATGATAGTAATGGTAAGTTTCAATTAGACCTTTCAGATAATTATGATATTCTTGATTACAAATACATGGGTAATCAATTAAAGATCAATAACGATCCAAAAGAAAATATTACAGCCTCTACTCAAAAGAGAAAGCTTGTTATAGGTAACTTCTATAAGAATGGTGAATTAGTAAATCCTGAATTAAAGGATTTACTTAATACATACAATGACCTTCAAGCTGAAATGGTACAGGATGAGTATGATGCAATGGCTGAACAGGATACTATTGATGCTCTAATTAATGTTGGATTGGAAATGGGGTATACCAGTAATGAACTTAAATCATTACACTTCCTTAAAGAATTGCCTATTGTTGATGCTTTACCAAATAAGCAAAGATTAGAAGCCCTTATAATGGCTAGGTTATCTAATAAGGTAATCTCAAATAAGAGAAAAGGTGATTCAGTAGCTCAGGTACCTGATGTAGGGTTTGAAATAAATGATGAAAGTGCTGCAATAGCTGAAAGACACAATTTACAGTTTTATAGAAAGTCTGAGGATGGTAAAAGATTGCTCCCAATGGAGATTATGATTGCTCTTCCTACTGAACTTATTGATTACGTTAAAGAACATTATGGCGATGGTGTATTATCATCACAGGCACTAGATGAATTTAACGATGCTATTGCTAAAGATAATGCCCTATTTGAAAAAACTGGTGAGTATACTATGCTTGATAGATTGACTACTTATGTAGGTTATCGTGTACCTAATCAGGCTGCATCATCAAGTGACGTTGCTAAAGTTAAAAAGTTCTTACCTCCTTATTTGGGTGCTGCTGTTGTAGTTCCTAAGCAAATTGTTGCTAAGACTGGGAGTGATTTTGATATTGATAAACTTAACCTGTACAAACCTCACTTTACAGTAAAGTATACTAATGAAAAGTCTATTCAAAAAGACTTTATGCGTAGTCAGATAGGTAAAAATGAACTCCCTGCACTATTGAGTTTTTACGATATTACTCCTGAGTCAGATAGTATAGGTGATATGAATAAAGCATTTATAGAGGGTATACTTGAATCTGAAGAGGATCTTGGAAAGAAGGCTTCAAAGTTTAGACTTATATACAGTATGATGCTTCGTGAAAAAGGAATAGCAGAAAGTTTAAGCTATGATAAGGGAAGTAAAGAAAGTAAGAAGAATAAGCAAAATTTATTACTTGAGACTGAAATTGATATTACATTACATAACGCTAACTGGAAGCAATTATTAGCTCCTATTACTGATGGTGTAATCTTAGATATTGTTAAGAAAATTAGAGAACTACGTGGAGAACCTGCTGTGAAAACAGATCACATCTCTGATGTATTTACTAACGCTAAGAATATAGAGAAGTTCATTGCATTCCTTTCCGGTAAAGGAGGGGTTGGACAAGTAGCTGTACATATTACCAATCACGTATTGGCACAAAAAGCAGGGCTTAAACAAGTAGCTTTACATAATTATTTTGGATTAGGTAATAGCACTGCACAAGAAGCTCTCAATAATAAAGAACTTAAAGATGGACAAGTAGTATATGATAAAGCAGGTACTAAATTTATATTTAGAGGTATTAGAGAAGCAGGTAAAGTAGGAGCAGGTTCCCCTAGATTAGAAAGAACAGATAACTCTGGAGAGATTGCTATACCAGGAGCAAACATAAAATTATATAGTCAACCTAAGCAAAAAACCAGTCAAGGTTTAATTGAATTAGGTGGAATTGAGAATCAATCAGGACAACAGATTTCTGAAATCCTTTCTGAGTTACTTACATCTTATGTTGATATTGCAAAAGATCCATATATTCTTGATTTGAATGCACTACAGTCCACTGTTAATACTGTTCTAATGATGACTCGTTGGGGTATGAAACCAGAGACTATATTCTTATTCATGAACCAACCTATTATTGTAGACTATGTAAAAGCACAAGGTCTTAATGAATCTGTAGTTACAGATAATAGTAATGGTAGGGTGAGTAAGTCTGTACTTATTGATAAAACAATGAATAAGTATGGTTCAGCACCGAATGAAAATGAAACACTATGGTGGACAGAACAGCAAATTGCTGATGGAAATAAAAAAATAAAAAGATTAGGTAAGATTTATAAAGATGTAACTCCTACTCAAATGAGAACAAATATCAAAGCTGGTAATAAGGCTAAGAATCAAGCTCAAATGCTTGATATGTTTTTAGAGTACCAAAGACAATCTGTAATCTTCCAAAAGATGATTTCAAGCACATCTCCTGACACTAAAGGTTTCAAGGGAATAAGTGTATTAGAAAGTCAAGTTCAAGAACAAGAAGCGGTTAGAGAGACTGAAATGTTTGTCAATTATGATAAGATGTTTGATTCTTTTGTTGGTAGTTATCAAAGTGTAAAAGAAAAATATTTTGATAAAGTAAAATCATTTTTCATTGCTCAAAATCCATTATATAAAACAGAGTTAGATAAGCTTAAAACATTTATATCAGATAATACTTATGGGGCAGAACCTACAGCTAAAGCACTATCTTTAATTGACAATGAGTTTGTTAGATTCATTGCAGGTAGAGGTGGTAAAATTAACTTCCTTAAAGGGTTTGATAACCTATTTAAAGGGGAAAAGTCAATACCTAAGACATTGCAAAAAATGCAAAAATGGTATGAGGAAAATGATGTTGATAATGTATTCTTACAACAAATATTACCATTAATCAATAATGAAGATAAAGGATTTGATAGTCTTAAATTTAAAGGTAAACGTCTAACTACAATTCAAAAAGAAACTCTTGCTTCAGGATTTAAAGCTCTTAAAGAAGCTGATGAAAGTGGGTGGATTGAGCATGAATTTGGAGTTAAGGACTTCTACAGGTCAATGATTGCATATCAAATGATTCAATCAGGAATAGGACAATCTCCTTTTTCTATTATGGAAGCTATTCCTGCAGAGGATTACTTTGCTTTTATGAAAGATGAAATCACTAAGTATTCAAATTCAGATATAGGTGTTACTGAGTTTTCAGGACATGATGCATCAGAAATTGGTGAGTTTTTACTTCACAACCCTGCATTACTTTATAATAGATTTAAACTACCTTTTCTAGTAGAATGGAGTGTCCCTAAACAAAAGTACATTGTAACAATGTATGGTGAAAAATCATCACAGAATTTCTCACTTGAGCAAATGGGTGATGGTAGATTCTATGCTGCATATGGTTTATACCCTACAATAATAAGTGCTCCTAAAGCTGCAATATCTAAGTATAAAGAATTAAAAGAAATTGCTGATGCTACTAATTATAAATATCAACTATCTAATGGTGAAGTAACTGAAATCAGACCAGAACTAGAACAACAGCTTACAGCATTGTTAAAGTCTATTGGTGCTGATGTACAGTATGTTGATCAGATTACAGATAGAAATGGTGATGTAATTAATGCCTATGGTAGAGCTGACTTAGTAAACCAGGTAATTCAACTTACAAAGGGTAGAGATATATCAACTCTTCCAGAAGAAGCAGCCCACATTATTACAGGTATGCTTGGAAAGAATCATCCTCTTATGAAGCAGATGATGTCTAAAATTCATGATTTCCCTATTTACGAAGGTGTGCTTTCAGAGTATGCTGATGTATATCAGAGTGAAGAAGACTTTAGATTTGAAGCTGTTGGTAAATTGATTGCTGAACACTTAGTTAATGGTACAAACATCGGTAATACTCAAGCTAAGGCTTTTGTTGAGAACTGGTGGAACAGATTAGTTAGAAAGCTATCTGAATTATTCTTTGGTAAAGATACTTCTAAGCTACAGAGTGAAATGGACATATTTGCTATTGTTGCAGATAAGATTGCTTCAGGTCAAATTGCAGAGGATATTGCAAATGCAAAAGAAAGCAATGTTGATAGAAGAACAAGAAGGGTATCTAAGCAATTCAAAATGAATGACAAAGGTATTATGCCGGAAAGCATCAGTGTGGAGGAATTAGAAGCAGCCATCGTAGAAGCAAAGATACCTAATATAACAGTACATAAGATTCAAGCTGGATATACTCTACATAAGAATGGCGTAAAAACTAATCCTATTCAAGAGTACTACCAATTAAGACAAGGTCCATCTCAGCAGTCACTAGTTGATGCATTTGTTAGAGATGATAAAAGAAAAGGTCAAGGATTTATATTAGATGCTCAAGGTAGAGAAAGATATATTGTTGATGGTGTAATGTTACCAGGAAGGGTTAGTGATAAGTCTTCTGCTAAGTTTGCTGAAAACAAAAGTAAAGCTGAAATTGAAAAATGGAACAATAGAAGAGAGAGTGTAGTATCAAGTGGAATGGGTACTTACCTTCATGCAGTTAGTCAAGATACATTTGATAACGCTATTGATTCAAATGCCCCTGAGTTTGCAAATATATCTAGAGCTAAAGGTACTACAAGAGATGTACTTGATAGCAAACCAGTAATTACGTTTCCTGATGGTTCAACTGAAGCTATCACACCTCTTACAACTAAAGAAAAGAATGTTATTGCAGGATCTGTTAGCTACTTAGCTAGTCACATAAATGAAGTACAAAAAGGAATCAAGGCAGATGGTAAGGCTATTATCAGACTTGAAAATTTTGTAATTGGTGAGAATGGAAAGACAGGTGGTTCACAGGATGTTACCGTTGTTTATTCAGATGGTTCTGTATCAATTTATGATTACAAGAATGTCAGTACTTTACAGAGAAATGCACAGAATAAAATAGAAGATGATACAACCATACAGTCGTATAAGTTAGAGTCATACAATATGCAGATTGGTACATACATGAAAATTCTTAGAGAAGATTATGGTGTAACTAAATTTAGAGACACTCGTATCCTTCCTTTTGCAGTACAATACCAACAAACAAAAAAAGGTAAAACTCTACCTGCTATTGCTAACATAGAAGGTTTTACTAATGAAGGTAAAAAAGAGTACCTAATGCCTATTCCGGTTGTAAAAGAACTTGGTGAAAACCCAATACTGAATAAGATACTTAATGTATTGTTTAAAAGACAAACAACACTTGAAAAAGACCTTATAACTAATTGGGGTAATGTTGCTCAAAGAGATATTATATCAAATGAATTGAAAACTCTTAAAAAGTCTATCACAAGTATTCAGGTTAATTCTGATGTGGCACCATTAATTAGTTCTGTTGAAGATGCTGTTACTCACATTTCAGATATAACAGGAAACAGTACATTTACTACTGATAATATTGGGGATCTTAATAAGCTACTGCTTGAGGTTAAATTGTTTAATTCAATTTTTATTCATGCTCAAGACTCTATTAAAAATAATCCAGAATTACTTAAAAAGTTTGATGAAGTAAACAGAAGGATTGCTAGTGCTGAAGTAGTACTTGCAGGAAAACTAACTGAAATCCTTGAAGAAACATATGGTAAAGAAATTAGCGCACCTCAAGAAGAACTTGGACAGCTAGAATCGTTATTTAATAACTTCTCTCAAATTAACCAACCAGTTTTTGAAGCTGGTAGAGCCCTTGTTAAAAAAGCAACAGGAGATACTAATAGAGAAATACAAGAATTTGTAGGTAAAGTTGATCTTGAAGTTGCAGACTTAAAAAAATGGGCTAGTTCAAAAGGAATGTCCCTAATGGATGCTTACAAAAAGATAACTGTACAAGAAGGGGATATGGCAGGGAACCTTATTGGAAAGCAATCAAAGGAATTCTATACCCAAAAGAAAGAAGCTCTTAAAGAGAAAGATGTTGCATGGCTACAGAAAAACTTTACGATAACTGCAGAAGGTAAAGCATTGTTCAAAGAGGATTTAGAGATATTTAAAAGTTCACTTAAAAAAGGATCTAAATTAAATGCATCTAGAACTAAGCAATGGATACTTAGAAATGACCTATCAAATTCAAAAGTTGCATGGTCAAACAGATATGCATTAAATAGATATACTGAAATAAAGAATGAAGAACAAACTTATTCTGAACAATACAAAGACTTATTGTCTCCGGCTAATGCTGGTCTCAAGAAATATTATGATTTCTACATCCAGGCTAACAGGAAATTTAATGAGGATCTTGCAGGTCATGATGTTATAGGTCCTTACTTTGTAGCTAATGTTAGAAAGGATATGATTGATAGTGTTGCTCAGGGTGATGGTATTGTTGCTTCAGGTAAGAATGCTGCAAAAGATTTCGTAGCAGGATTACGTGTAAGACAAAATGATGTTCAGCTTGTAGAGGGTGAGGATACTGTTATTCCGTTATTGTACAAAGATAACTTTAAGTATAAAGATGCTGATGGAAAATGGGTAACTGATATTGCAGCTAAAAATGCTGACTTAACAAATAACCTTATATTGTTTTCAGAATCTGTATTCAGAAAGAAAAACATGCTTAAAATAGTTGACATTACAGAGTCACTTAAAATGCATATTGCAGAGCAAGAAGTAATCAAAACTGGTATTACTGGTAAGGTTATTTTAAATCAAGATGGTACAGTTAAGACAGGTGTATCTACTACCAATGCAGATTTATTTAATACCTTAACTACAGGTTTAGTTTATGGTAAGAGAATCCAAAATAAGGATAAAGAGTTTGGTATGTTTGGACAACAGTTGTCGATGAATAAATCTCTTCAAACTGCTATGAGTTACATGTCAACTAAGTCTCTTGCGTTTAACTATGTATCAGGTTTTGGTAATGCTGCTGCAGGTATGATTAACGCTAAGATTAAATCTAAAGGTGGGTTATATTACAATAGTAGTCAAATGAATAAGTCGTTGGCAATGATTACTACAAGAAGTAAAAATGATATAGCTAACCAAATGTCTAACTATTTCAATGTAGAAAAAGATCACTGGGTACAAGAATCAGCAGCAAGGCTGTCTGCATCTAAGTTAACCAAAGCTCTTACATTTGATAAGTGGTACATCCTACAACAAAAAGGGGATGAGATGATTGCTAATACTATTCTAATGTCAATGTTGCAGAACTACGGATTAGATAGCAATGGTAATATCGAAAGACTGGCTAAACTTCCGGAAGGAAGTAAGTCACTATTAGAGAAAGTAGATAGAAGTAATGATAAGATTGAAATAGAAGGTCTGAGTACTGAAGCATTTGATGATTTTAGAAATAGAGTTAAGTACATATCAAGACAAGTTAAAGGTACTAATACTACTGAAGACTTATCTAAGGTAGGTACAGATGTTAGAATGAAAGCATTTATGCACTTTAGAAACTGGATTCAGCCAATGGTAAAAGAAAGATTTGGTAGTCTTGTTTATACTCAGGAAGTTCAAGAATTTGAATATGGTAGATACAATAGTGCTATACGTACTGTTGTTGGTGATGGTTTTAAAGCTGTCCCTAAACTAATGTTAGATATTGTAACTCTTGGTAAGATTAAGTACAAAGGAGATACTGAACTTCTTACTGGACAATATGAAAAGTTCAAGAAAGATAATCCACATTTAGTAGGGACTAAGCAAATGCCATCTATTGATGAGTATCTTGAAATGAGAGAAAGATCATTACGTGAAGGTCTTTATGAGCTTAAATGGGTTGTAGGATTAGCTATGGTATTATTAGCTGCAGGTGGAGATTGGGATGACGATGGTACAGCAGATTATAAGCAAACTGCTGTTGGTAGAGTTGGATACAAGCTTCTTGAAAGAATGTATTTAGAGCTATCATTCTTTAGTAACCCTGCTTCTGTTAAAGAACTACTTAAATCTCCATTACCGGTTATGCAAGTAACAGAGGATATTCAAAATGTTTTTGGTAATACATTTTCTGAGGCAGGTGATATAATCACAGGTTCAACAGAAAGAGACCAGACCCCAATAGGTCATTACAGTAAAAAGATGTTACCTCTACTTAAAGTAGGATTTGATCTTCTTGAAGATATAGATTTCAACTTTGATGATGATGAATAAAGTCTAAAAAAAACCCTCTACAATTAAGTAGAGGGTTCTTTATTATTAATAT
>TARA_R110000796_G_scaffold84650_1_pt1 | contig 11946 bp, 17 predicted proteins | sample TARA_R110000796 | Tara Oceans TARA_R110000796 (sample SAMEA4397815) | marine metagenome | biome: Polar Biome; feature: [SRF] surface water layer (ENVO:00010504); material: water (ENVO:00002006), including particulate matter (ENVO:01000060) such as... | depth 5 m | reverse complement strand
ATGTTGGTATTGGAGATTGCGCCGCATATGTTGGTATTGGAGATTTCATCACTAAATCAGGAGCAATAACAGTCGCCGGATTGGTGGATGCTGCTGCTGACGGCGCTACTGCTGGTGCTGTTGCTGTTCCTGCTGCAGTAAGCCCTGCACCTAAACTAGCACCGCCGTAGCCGCCCAACCCCCATTTAGCTGCTTTCCCCAAATCACCACCGGAAGCGGCGAGTGCCCCAGCACCCATCATCAACCCTGCTCCTAAAGGTCCAACCCCCGGTACAAACGATAAACCTATCCCTGCGATCATGGGGAGGAGGCTATTTAAAAACCCCGCTTCAGGTAATCCCGTTTCAGGATTTATAGTTAGCGAACCCCCATGCTGTACGGCCAATTGTTGGAGTGCTTGGATTTCGCGGGGCGACATGTGGACAAGGGAAGAATCTGACCCCCGCCCTAAGGAAGCTAGTCCCATCGCTGCATTTCGTTGATTCATGCGCAGTACCTATGCCAATACCGACAGTAAAATCCATCTACTGTCAGTAACAGAGTATATAAGAGAGACAATCCCAGTTCCTGTAGTTACGACATCCGAACCCGTATTCGTGAAAATACGGTTAGCGGCTGTGGAAGTGGCATTGTGGGTTATTGTCATATGTTGGGCCGTAGTATTATAAAGAATAGCTATTTTCCCATCTGTGCCATTCTGGATACCAGAAATACTAAAAGCACCCGTTGGCCCAGTTATCCTAGCAAAAGACTTTTTCGGCAATCCAACGTTATTATTTGCCCCATTTGCGAGGGTTAAAGCCCCAATAGGAAGTTGGATAAAATCGGTAATAATGCTATCTACTTGTAGTCCAGCTTTAGAGTCGTGGATATCAAAATAAGCCCCAAGGCTTCGTATAAGGGCCATAAAATATGGCTCTTCATATCCTGCTGGGGGAGCTGGTAACGTTGGGGACCTAAACCCTTGGAACGCCATATTTAGCCCCGTCTACCATCTGGTCTAACATCTGCACGGGGCGTTCCTAGTCCCCACGCCACTCCGCTGGCAGTCGATTCAATCGTGAAGGCCATCTGATTCCCCCGCGCTCTTATGTAGATTTGGCTAGTAAACTCATCCACAGTAGCCGTCGTTGATGCTACTGAGTTGGCCGCAGTAACTGAACCGTCCGTACTAGAGCCTGCCTCATTTGTAGAGTATGGGGCGCTGCCGGGGAATTTTTTAGCCGACACTTTAAATTCTGCTGTGGGCGTGGTCCCTGCATCGGAACCGGTAAAATTAATATCAGGGATAATACGCTGCAATAATACGTACCGATCCCCCTCATCTAGAGAGATGTTGGCGGATGTGATAGAGGCGGTTATTGCTGAAGAATCTGCATTGTTCCCATATTCATGGTTGTAGATATACCCGTCATCACTAGCAGCCTGCGGATATTCGCGAATAGAGGCATCGGCCCATGCGGTTCTATCGAAATTATCCTCTGTATCACCGTAGTACCAAATACCCGCTACGAAGTTATAAATAACATAGCTGTTTATAGCAGTGCTGCCGTTGGCGCAATAAAACCATATGACCTCATTAAATTCTTTAATGAGTCCCGCAAAAACCTGATCAGCTTGGTCTGTATTTATGGCTTTAAATACATGGTTAGATAGGGGGCACTGCAGTACGGTTACGCGCCCGTTATAGATGTAGAAGTTAGTAGCCCCCATCCAATAAGTGTCAGTGCCCGTCGTGATGACAGCGTTAGGGCCAATCAAAGAAATGCTGGACGAAATTTCATCAAGGCGGAAAACCTCGTTGCCGCCCACGAATTTCAACGAATTTAAAGTGGAATCTGTGTATATAAGCGTCTCCCTATAAGTGGGAGCGCCCGCTATAATTTTAGAGCCACTTTGTACAGATAGTGAACCAGCAGTTGTCAGGTCAGTAGGCTCCCACTCCACTTTGTCAGTTACGTCTGACCATCGTATAAGAAGGGGGTCTTTAGCACCCCCACCGGATGCGGGGTAAGGCGTACAGCCAAGGGCCAATAGAATATTACTTGTATTGTCCTGTGATATAAGTATCTGACTTACTTCCTGTGGAACTTCATTGGCCCCACTCATATCTTCCATGGCAACAGCGCGTGTATCTAAAGCTAAATTATTTACCCAGTAATAAATATCTGAGTCGCGAACGTTAAAAACTAAATCGTCATAGTAAGTTGTAAAAAATATTAGACGCATAGGTAGACTAACCGGGGTAGCTCGGGCTGTCCCCCATGTTGATAGCCCCCATGTAGAGACGCCCCATCCGTAGCCTGCTGTTGATACGTCGTACCCGATACTAATTTGATATTTAGCTACAGTAGAGCCACCTCCATCTCCACTTTCATCGCTGGCATTAGCTGTAGCTGTAGCTGTAAATACGAACGCATTCGCACTCGTAATGCTGTCTATCTCATACTCTTGATTTAGAACAGCGGCAGTTATATCCCCCCCTAAAGAAGCAGCACCAGAAAAAGTTACATAATCCCCAGCAATAGCACCGTGACCTGTTTCAGCCACAGAAATAGCGGCTGACCCATCAGTAGCTGTAAAACGTGGATCCCCCGCAGAAGTAGTAAGGCGTAGGGGGGTTATGTCGGTAAGCGAGCCACCTGTATCAATATATATTTTTTTACTTGTCCCCATCGCCATGAAATTATTGGCTCCAGAAGGACTATAGACAAACAATGAACGGCAGATACCTACAAATGCAGTAACAGTATATTTAGCCCAACCCCCTATTTTTTTAGGGAATCCGTAGACAAACCGAACCTTATTGCTGGAATACCAACCCCCTTCTTGGGAATAATCAGTAATCTCTCTGTTTATTCCGGGCTTAAATAGCATTTTTATAAATGGCATTACGCACCTTTCTCGGTCCTAGATTTTTCTTTTGAGCCGGATGACGAACCAAACCAGAAACTCATCACACTCGTCATGGATGACGTGAGGCTTCCGACAATAATCAACAGGACGGGCATCATACTGTCGGATGTTTCGACATTCCCCATTACAATAATGTAAACCAAGGCCGCGTAAGCACATATAAATAACGCACTCAACAAAAGCTGCGGAACCATAGTTAAGCTATTCATTGATCTCGTTTCGTTTAGCATTATGTCTCCCGATACAATTTTTATAATGCAGCGTCCTGCTGTGGCTCTGGCGCAAAGCTTTTTCCATTACCACGCCGTTTTTCGCTAGCGTTTTATAATCATCGCCGGTTAACGCCATGTAACTTCTGTTTCCAATTCCGGCGACTGCGTGCCATGTCACCGGCTCTACAACTCCGGGAGCATACGGTAGCGGCGATTCACAAGCGACATCACTCACTAAAAACCTCTTGAAGTAACTGTTGTCGAGCGTGGAACACCCGCTCAGTTGCGACAGTGGCACGATTAGCAAAATCATCTGGAGCGGTTTGCAGCTCTGAATCCCAATCGAGTTTTTGCAATTCTTCGAAAGAATTGAACTCAGACTCAATTGATTCCATCCTAGTTCTAAGCGCCTCCAGTTCTTCCAGTGCAACGCTATATTGTTCGCTTTCAAAACTGTCTCGCTCCATCAAAGCTTCCGCTGTTGCTTTGGTTCCGGCTTCCTCGACCACAGACTGTTTCCATTTCGTATATGCGAATCCGAGAGACCCAGCCAAAGTCGTCAACAAAAGAGCCATCAAAGCTATTTTTTGAAGCCCAAACATTTAGTAGCTCCATAACCATGGCCGCATGTTGTTTGTTTCTTTGGCTGTCAGATCGTCAAGGTGGATAAATCGCCCAGATCCTTTTTGAGCTATCCCAATTCCCGAAAACCCCATGCTCATCGCTATCTCTAAGAGCGCATGTCCGTCGCCCCGCGAAACTCCAAAATCTATGGCTTTGCCGCTGACATGCGGACCGGTAGCTCCAGTGGACGACACATTGCTGTTGTGTTTTGCGCAACGATAGCCGCTAGTTACTTTTAAGGGCTTTCCAAAACGTTCGCGCAAATCGTCTAGCCGCTTCATAAACTCAGAATCCATCGGGCAGTCGTAATTACAAAATTGCCCACACCGACATTGCAATTCTTCCCGGCTAAAAAATTGTCCGTGATCAACAATAGCCATATTACTTCCTCACTTTGCCTCAGATAATTAGGGTATCAGGTCCAAGGCTCTTTTTTTCCACCAAAATATTCTCTTGCATGGCCTTCTTTAATTAGAATCGCGCAAACACTTTGGTTTTTTGCGGTCATTGGTATGCCTAAAATACGGCCAAACTTACCCTTTGCTTTGTAAGTCTCCAGTAAGAATTTTTCGGGAACCAGCTCAATTACCCGTTCTTTTGCTGCCAACCCAAGCGCTTTTTCTTCTAAGTTTCGAGTTCGTGATTCTGGCGTATCAATGCCTAAAAAACGAACGCGCTGCTTGCGTATCCAAACGTCAAAGCCAAGGTCAATATCGCAGTCAAGCGTATCCGCGTCGATAATGCGTACAAGCGTAGCGGTGTAAACGTAAGGGTTGAGTGATTTTTTAGCCATTATTTTGCCAGCGGATTTTCCAATGCTGCTTTAATGCGCAGGTCCAGTTTGGATTCTAAGTTATCTATTTGCGAGTCAATTTTCCCCATTCGATTGTCTACTCTAATCTCAAAAGCAGAAATCAGCCCCCGCACTTCCGTCACGTTGCCACGGTTTCGGCCCTCTTGACGGTCAATGTTTTTGAAAACTTCCGTGATGTCATCTTTCAGTTCAAGTTTAATGTCACTTAAATCAGAACGAGTATCGGATAACAGCTCTTTGAATTGATCTACAATCTTTTCAACGGCCTCATTTTCTTTTTCAAAAACAGCCAGCGTCTTTTCTATACTTGATAAATCGGGAGCTGTGTATGAGTCGATTTTTGCTTCCATTGCTGTATAGCGAGCATACGCTTCGAAGCCACCCCATATCGCACCACCGATAGCGCCAAGCAGCGGCACTAAAAGCAGCAACTTGCTGCCGGAAAACTTGATTCCGCTATATTCTATTTCCGCCATTGCATTTTCACTAAGTTACTCATGTCTTTGCTAGCTTGCGCTGCAATCCACAAAGCTGATGGATGATCGTAATTTGTGCCGCCGTCAAACTCGACAGGCGCATACCAATCTTCTAAATCCTGCAATCCTGTGGACCTGTATGTAGGGGCTGACATTCGCATTACGCTAAGTGCCGCGCCTTGCATTGCTGCTTCGTAATTTTGGCTCAACGTAGCCATGACCCGCGTGCTTATTTTTTTAACAATGCGTTGTTTTCTCGATTCCGATTTTTCTTCAACACTAGCTTTGTTTTCTGGTTTTTCGTCTGAACTAGACGCCACTAAATTTGAAGTCTCCGCATGTTCTTCCGGCGCTAAAGGCTCGTTAGTTTGTTCTGCCGTTTCAACCGCCGCTACTTCAGCGTCGGGTTCAGCAACTTCAGAACTAGCCACCTCAATTTCTAACGACTCGGAATCCGCCATTTCTGGTACGTCAATCTCAGCAAGTTCTGTTTCCACTGCCACAGTCTCTGGCTCAGGCATGTCTAGCTCAGCTACTAAATCTCCAACACCGGGCATTTCGTCCAGCACTTCTGTAAAACCCGTGTTTGGCGGTTGCTCCCCAAACCCCATTGGCTCAGGCGGCGCGAAATCGCTTGCAGCATCAAACGACGAGAAATCTGCGTCCGCCGAAAAGTCACTTACAACCGGTAAATCTGTAACTATTTGAGATTGCACGTCAATTTCAAATGAATCTATAACATCGCCCGTATCAACTTCTGTCAGCGTCACAGTTACGGTATCGCCTGTACCAATAATTTCACTTAGCACTGGGTTGCTAAATATTTCTTCCGCATCGACAACAAACGTGTCTTCAGGAATCGTAAGAATTTCAGCCTCGATAAATTCTTGAGATACAAGATCTAAAGCGTCGTCCATGTCATCTTGAATTACATCAATAATTTGATTCTGGACAAAAGAAATGGCGTCATAACCTGCGGTAAGCCAAGGGTCTGTAAACTGCGGACCGTACAAACCTGTCGGATAGCCCGCATCCTGACCGTATAGCTCTATTAGCATTGACAGCTCCACCCACGCATTTGATACGACAGTCTGCTCAAATTGATAATCCCGCAAGCCAGCGTAGTCGAGAACAAATTCATGTTCATACGTCTCAACAACGGTTGCGCCGTCCTGAAGCGTCAGCGTCAGATTAAAATTATCTTGGCAATCTCCGCCGGTTTGGTCGCACGTTGGAAGCGTGGCGTTAGATGAATGCGAATTAACGGTTACGCCATACGCTAAATCAAAGCCTGCGTTAATTTCTGCAATTGTCATTTCATTCGTTAAGTCAACAGTTGTGCTATACGTTCCTCCGGCTGCGCCCGTGCAGGCTTGCCCAAGCTGACATCCCTGCCCGTTGCCGGTTATTGTTGCGTCCCCGCTCGTTGTAAATGACGAAATGCCCGGCAGAAGGTTTTCTGAGGTTGTCGGAGTCAACACGATTTCTTCTGCTGAGGCAGCAGTCATTGCAAAACAAAAAGCAATTACTAATCGCATTGCTTACGGCTCCCCAGCCCTCGGCAATACTCTGTGCTGTTTGCAGGGTTTTTTACCCAACTGCGGGGTTTTTCATTACCGTCGCCAGTCGGCTTAGCCGACTCTCTTTTTCGATAGTCTTTTTTATCAGGTCGTCTATCTTCGTTTTCTTTCCAAAGCGCTAGAGAATCTGCGCCAATCTTTCCGTCATATGGGCAAGGCGTTCCAGCCATTTCCATGGCTTCAAACACACGCTTATCCTGACAAAGCAGTGACACGCCCGCCACTTTCATGCCCATAAAGTAGAGACTGCGAGCCAGCTTTATCCGTTCGCAATTTTTATCCCGAATTGTTGTGCCTGCTGCAAAGCCAAATATTTGCGTTTGCAGAGCTGCGCTAGCGGGAAATGAGCAAACGTCCTGATTGTTTAGGACGATGTTAGGGGCGGAAGCGGTGGGCGGTGTTCTATCAACAGTAGTAGTGCCCGCCACGGTTGATGTAATCGTGTTGACCTCCTGCGCATAAGCAGAGGCAGTAATAATGCATAAGAAAACAGCAATAAGTAAACGCATCGCCCTCTGGATCTTGTTAGATCACTCCCTTTTCTTTTAGAAGAAAACCAATTACACCGCCGTAGACACCGATCATAATTAACCAGCTCTGCGCCGTCAGAACGCCGATGCCGATAACAATAGCCCCAGCGGAGGCGTAGCTCGATGGCTCTTTGAATCGATCAATTACCCAACTCCAGCTCATGTCTTTCTCCTAATTTTGAGTTTTCTATCCGCTTATCCTTCAAGCACTGCTACTTTTGCTTCGAGAGTTTCTATTCTCGCCATTGCCTCTTGTAAAGCCTTAACAGCTTTCATGTGAATAATTGACGATTTTACTGATTTGTAATCTGTTGCATTACCGTCTGAATCCAAAACAGGTATATCGTTACCGTTCGCGTCCATCCTCATGTTTGGTTTGGTTTTAACCAGCCCAGACATGCCTGATGCCTCAAGTTCTTGCGCAACGACGCCGAGCATATTTGGCGAATCAAGATTGTCCGAAATAAACGAATACTTCCGAATACGCATCGCTTTGACGTCGTTCCACTGGCTCGGTGAGTCAACTACATTTTCTTTGAGTCGCGCATCTGAGACCGCGCCGTAGCTATTCGTTGCGCTTTCAAAATCGCCGTCTGCTTCGATTTGAGACTTAACCGCTCCACCGACAAACGCTTCCCACACGGAGCTGTTGCTGGCGCTACCTCGCACAAGGACTCGGGTGTAGGTATCTGCACTGTAATAAGTGTAAAAACCGCGAGCGCTAGTTTCTGCATAAGTCCCCGCCGAATCTCTGCCTGCGTTTATGTTTCCGCCAGCCTTGTATATGTCGGTTGCGCTGATGTCGGTGATATCAACTGACCCGTTAAGATCGATGAGTGTTGCGTTTATTTCAACTTCGTCAGTCGCGTTGATATCAAGCGTTGTCCCATCAGGCGCGTTGATGTATTGCGATGCATCGTTGAACTGCAACGCCATTGTGCTGTTGAGCAACAGCCCGGTGTCATGCACATGCGTTAAGGTTACGTCGCTGTTAACTCCGGCGGCAATGACAACCCCATCCGTTGGTAGCGTTAAATTACCGCCAGAGGATAACGACATTTTTTCGGTAGCGGCTTCGGATGCGCCAGTCTTAAATGACAACTTCGTGGCATTGTTGCTTGAGCTAAAATCTCCTTCAGACACCGCTGCGACCTCGGCAGCAACTAGAATGGCGTCCGTTCCCGTGCCTTCGTCAGGTGCTTGGAATTGGATTTTGCCCAATACATCGTTCACTGCGATATCGGTGTCGCCAGTCTGAAGTAACACAGTAGCGGGGCTTGCGCTTGTAGCTGGATTTTTTAGAGTTAGTTTGGTAGCAATATTTAAATCTACCAACGCATCAAAAATTGCAGCGCCTGCTCCGGCACCATCGCTGTAAACTACTTTGACATCCCCGCTAGGGATAACAATTTCAGCTCCTGAACCTTGTTTAATAGAAAGGTTAAAGCCGCCTGAAGTAGCATTTTCTATGATCCACAACTTGGAAACAGTATTGGGGAGCAAAGAAACTGTACAAGTAGAATCAAGCGTTCCTGTATATTTAACGTAGAGAGAACGACCCGGATCTGTTGCTCCATCCGCTATAGTCGTTGAATGCGTGTCAGCATTGGTGGTTATGCCTTCCGTACCGTAACTAAATGCTTCTGCAATTAATTCAAGATTTGTATTTGTTGTCGTACCCCATGTACCGCTACCGTCTCCAGTACCCATCTCATTGAGTCTTAAATCATTTACATATGTACTAGCCATTTTTCCGTACCTTTAAGCTGCTATATCTACCCAATCAGGTGTTTGCGAATCATCAACTTCTGACCAAGTTATTGTTTGTGAATCATCAATAGCTGTCCATGTAATGGACTGAGAATCATCAACGCCGGACCAAGTTATTGTCTGTGAATCGTCAATATTTACCCAATTGGGCGTCTGCGAGTCATCAATAACACTCCATATAAGAACCGAACCGACAGAACCTGTAGCTGATACCCCAGTTACAGAGACATTAGCACCCCTAATAACAGTTACGCTGCCTACAGCACCTGTAGCGGATACACCTGTAACGGAAACACTAGTTTCGGCAAGAACAGTTACCGACCCAACAGAACCGGTAGCTGATATGCCTGTCGCAGATACAGTAGCGTCACCCGTAGCAGTTACACTGCCTACAGCACCTGTAGCTGATACCCCAGTTACAGAGACATTAGCACCCCCAGTAACAGTTACACTGCCTACAGCACCTGTAGCTGATATGCCTGTCGCAGATACAGTAGCGCCACCCGTAGCAGTTACACTACCTACAGCACCTGTAGCGGATATGCCTGTCGCAGATACAGTAGCGCCACCCGTAGCAGTTACACTGCCTACAGCACCTGTTCCTGCAACACCCGTTACGGATACTGTAACGCCTGCACCTTGTACTACGGTGACAGACCCAACTGCTCCTGTCCCTGCAATCCCTGTTGCAGAAACATCAATACTAATTTCAACAACTACAGAGCCTACTGCCCCAGTTCCTGCAAGCCCAGTAACGGGGACAGGAATGGCTTCACCCCATGTACCAGAACCCCATGTACTTCGGCCCCAGCCGGTAACTGCTGCCATTAAGCGATCCTTATAATCGCGTCACTCGCATCAGCAGTGGGGAAAGTAATCGTAAAATCTCCCGCGCTGGAAGATTTATCAGCACCGAAGGCTAAAACAATAACGGAAGGATCGCCGCTGGCGGTGTCATTATAAATTACAGCACCATTCGCCGTTATTGTGCTGGAAGACCAAGTGGTATCAGCAAAATCCGTAAACCCAGTCGTGCCACTGCTAGCGGGATTTACGTTGGTAAGCGTGTTTCCTGCCGCTGTATAGTTTGTACCTGAAACCTCGTTAGTCGCTGAATAAGCCGTTGTGGCCGCAGACAAAGTTGCAGAGGATGTATACAACGCAATTTTAAAGGTGTTGCCGCCGCTAGCTAAAAAATTGTGTTTAGCTTCCATAAGTTCTTTCTTAAAACTTGTACACATTGCTTGTGTTATAGCCATGCTAAATATCCTCTATATGTTTGGCTAATTCCGAATACCCTTCTTTTTCCAAAATAGCCCTTATAGTTGTTCGCTCACTTCGGGCTACTTTTTTAAAGTAATGGATAAGGACATTTTTGACGCTCCCACGGAATGCGAGAGCTTGTTCACGTATGGGCATCGGGGAATCCAAAGACACAGATACAATCTTTTGCACTGCTGTTTCCGCCCATTCTTCAGCATTCATACCCCTACCTACGGTAGTTGTCACCATAACGGAGCCAACATTTCCGTCCGTATTAAACATTGGCAACTCTCTTCTGACCTGCTCGATAAGTATCGTTACGGTTTTTGTATTCTGCTAACTCTTTTAGCATTGCGAACGCTTCAGCATATCTTTGCTGATATAGCGCAAGCATATCTGGCTCACCTTTCATAAAGGTATAAGCCTCCAAAATACTGCCGTACAACAATACCGAACTAAAGTTATCCCCGACCCATGTGGTGCCGGAAGCCGTTGTAGTTATGGACTCAGGGTAATAGTAATAATGAAGCTCAACCGTATAAGTTGAATTGGGCGTTGGCCCTAATATCAAAGTGTCGCTATCGAAAAGTGCGTAATATCCGGGTTGGCCTGTAGCCGTAGGGTTAGGAAAACTTTCTCTAATAAAGTTAACGTCCTTATTTAATAAGTAGCTATAGAGACCATCTCCATCCACAACGGCCAAAGAAAATACATCAAGCCAATCAGACGGTAGTGATAAATACTTATTGCCCGAAGTCAGTGTTCCTGTTGTGTTCTTACGTAAATAAGCAAGTTGAACTCCGTTATATATACGTTGCTCAGCTTGTGTAATGAACGTGTTTATATCAACCGTAACGAATTCGTTTTCCGTGTACGACTGTATTTCAGTAACAAGGCTTGCGTAATTCATAATCTACTAATTAGATTTATTGCTAAACCCGGTGCCTTTAGTCGCCGCACCTTTGCCTCGCATCTGTTTAGTCTGCGTATTCGGGACATTATCTGGGTATCCACTCGTATTCGGGACTGGTACAGGGTGCGGTTGGTGATTGTCTTTTTTAGCCATAGCTGAATGCTCCTAACTTGTCGTGACTGTTACAGTGCCTACTTCGCCGGTCGCTTTTAAATTATTGGGTGTAAGCCCATCACTATCATTAAAACCTACGGGGTTCCATCCCCATTGAATCGCCCTACTTCCGGCACTTTGGGCAGTCTGTGCGTAAGAAGTATCAGGTCGGGGGTTTCGGAGGGCTTGTGGGTCTCTAACAGGATACATCCCCTGAAAATTCTGGGGGTGGTCTGGTTCCCAACACGTACTGCATACTAAAATATTTGTTTTCTTTGCCCGTATATAAATTTCTTTCAGCGTTTTTAATTTGTACTGAAAACCACAGCGGTCACAGTCTGCGATTGCGTACTTTGCTGATGCGAATTGGGCACTCATAGCTATGCGTACATGGGCCTCGGTGTGATAAACATAGATGCCTTCTCTCTATCTTCATCAGCAGCCATATTCCATGCCTCGTCATACATCGGTTTGAGTATTTGAAGGCGTCCCTCGCTACCCGGAATTTTTAAGGCTAGATAATAAGCCAGCCCTGCTACCAAGGCAGGTAAGAATCTAAAAGGTATGTCTTGGGTATTTACGCCGGTTCCAGCATCCAGCATTCTTGCTAAACGCCAATACACCAAAGTGTAAGTCTCCGCGCTGTCGGGAACTGGCCAAAAAGTCACGGATGGGTATTGGATACCCCCGGATTC